>Ga0209018_1000055_pt1 | contig 94904 bp, 85 predicted proteins | sample YNPBryBLVA2012_FD_185814 | JGI IMG/M metagenome (GOLD analysis project Ga0209018, IMG submission 185814) | Anoxygenic and chlorotrophic microbial mat microbial communities from Yellowstone National Park, USA - YNP Bryant BLVA 2012 (SPAdes)... ... | reverse complement strand
GCCGCGCCACTTCAGGCTACATGTCGTCCCCGACAGCCACAACGAACCACACGTCGCGGAAGAGGTGGCCGGTCGCGTCGCCGGGGATCACATCGTTGATCCAGTAGTACAGCGGCTGACCGTTATACGTTACCTGGATTCCGCCGTCCGTGCGTTCAATGGTGCCGAGTTCGCCCGTGACGCCCTCGCCCGCTGACGGCTCTTCGCCGGGGGCGACCAGCAGCGGCGGCCAGTTGACCGCGCACTGGTCATAGCAGTTGGATACGCCCGGTGTATCGTTGCCAAAGGTATAGAGCGTCATGCCGTCCGGCCCGACCAGGAATTCGCCCAGGTCGGCATTGCCGCCGATGGAGAGCGTGGCGGGCTTGGCCACGAACCACACATCCCGAACGCGGTGGCCGGTCGCGTCGCCGGGGGCCATGTCATTGATCCAGAAGTACAGGGGCCAGCCGTTATAAGCCACTTGCAGCGTCCCGTCGGTCCGTTCAAGGACACTGAATTCCCCAACCAGACCCGGCTGCACCGTCAGCGCCTCTTCGGATTCGACCAGCAGCGGTGGCCAGTTGAGCGCGCACTGGTCGTAGCAGTTGCTCACGCCCGGAGCGTCGTTGCCGAAGGTGTAGAGCGTCATGCCGTTCGATCCGACCAGGAACGCGCCCAGGTCGGCATTGCCGCCCAGCCCGACCGTCGGTGGCGTGACCACAAACCAGACGTTGCCGACCAGGTGACCGGTCGCGTCGCCGGGGGCGGCGTCGTTAACCCAGTAGTATAGTGGCCAGCCGTTGTAGATGACCTGGCGGGTTCCATCCGTGCGCGCGATCACCCCTAGCCTGCCGGGGATACCCTCGGCCAGGGTCGGGCGTTCGTTTTCTTCCACCAGCAGGGGCGGCCAGTTGAGCGCGCACTGCTCGTAGCAGTTGCTCACGCCCGGCGCATCGTTAGCGAACCGGTAAAGCGTCATGCCATCTGGCCCGACCAGGAACGCGCCCAGGGCGTCGTTGCCGCCCAGCATGACCGTCGCCGTGCTTTCCTGGGCAAGGACAGCGGTCAGGCTGCCGGCCAGCAGCACAAACAGAGCCATAGCAGCAATACGAATAAATTGACTTTTCATCCCTTTTTACTCCTTTTGTGTCACAGTACATCAAAGAATACGTTCGGCGGCGGGCAAGTGGATGTATGCCCGCCGCCGATGGGCGATTTTCGTTTTGATCTGCCCGGCGGCAGCCGGTTACGGCGCGATAATTCGCACGGCGTTTGTCACGCCGTCCTCGGCCCTGATCTTCGCGCCGATTCCGGCAGCACAGGCGTGCATGACTGGATCGGACAGCATGGTGCGGATCGCCCCGGCCAGCCGTTCGGGGGTCAGTCTGCCGCGCGGGATCGGGGATGGCCCCGCGCCCAGGTCGTGGACGCGCTTGCCCCAAAAGGTCTGATCGCCCAGGAAGGCCACCACGACGTTCGGCACACCTGCTCGCAGCGCCGATCCGGTGGTGCCTGCGCCGCCGTGATGCACCACCGCCGCCATGCGGGGGAACAGCCATTCGTAGGGCGCGAAGTCGATGCGGAACACCGAGTCTGGCAGGTCCATGCCGCCGATGCCGCCCCAGCCGGCGTGCAGCACCGCGCGGCAGCCCGCCAGCGCGACTGCGTCCAGGATCAGGCGGGTGGTGACGGCGGGGGCGTCGTCCGGCATACTGCCGAAGCCGATGAAGACCGGCGCTGGCCCGCTTTCGATGAAACGGACGAGGTCGGCGGGCGGCTGCCAGTCCGGGGAGTCGAGCCACCAGTAGCCGGTGACGTGGATGTTGCCCGGCCAATCTTGGGGTGGGGGGATGACGTGGCGGCTGAAGGCGTAGAGCGTGGGCAGCCCAGCGGCGAGTTCGGCCTCATACGGCCCGCCCATGCCCCAGGGCTTGAGGCCGAGCACGTCCCGCCGGAAGCGGTTGATCGTTGGGCGGAACATCTGCCACGCGATCCAGGCTGCCAGCGTGAACGACAGGCGGTTGAACGGGCGGGGGATCGTCGGCGGCAGGAAAGGGTGGGCGAATTCGCGTGTGTGGGCGAAGGGGAACAGGCTGGCCGGGACATAACGCACACCCAGGTGTTCGGCCACGTCGCCGCTGACGAACGGCAGCGCGCTGACGATCAGGTCTGCGCCCCGGCAGGCAGCCAGCATGTTGTGGCCCATCTGCTCCAAAATCGGCCCGACCATGCGCCGCAGCGTGAGCGCCATCCAGGGCAGGCTGACGCGACCCCGGCGCATCTGCCCGGCTTCGCCCGCCAGGATGGTGCGGAAGTTGCCCTCCATCGGGGCGTATTCCAGCCCCTTTGAGGTGACAAGTTGCTCGAAGCCTTCAGAAGCCGCCAGCCGGACGGTGTGCCCGGCCTGCTTCAACCCGACGCCGAGTGCCACATACGGCTGTGTGTCCCCGCGCGACCCGGCGGTGAGAATGGTGATGCGCATGAGGTTGTGTGCTTGTGCCGACGTTGACGGTGAGAGCGGTCAGGGTGTTCGTTCCTGGGCCAGGGTGTGGCTCAGACGGTCAGGGGCACGCCTGCCCCTTCTGTGTGGACCTGTGCATGATGCATGATGATCGTGCTGCCGTCGGTGCACGGGCGGTTACGAGGCCGCCGTGCCGCCGGTCATCTCGCTGAGCTGTTTTTCGAGTTCTTGCCGCCGCGCCTCGGCGGCCTGCCGGGCTTCGGCCAGCAGTTTTGCATAGTATTCCTGCGCTTCGCGGCGCATCCGCGCGCCGGACGCCGGGGTGAACAGCAGCGCCGCGATCACACCCACGCCGACGCCGATCAGAATTCCCAAAAGCAGCATTTGTGCCCGCCGCAGCATGGCTCCCTCCGTTACAAGCAGTCTGGCCTGACGGTTATTGTAGCCCGCTCTGCCCCGGTCACGCTACAATCTGGTCTACGTCGCCTGCTCAGCAGGGGCGCAGGGCGCGCCCCCGGCGTGTATGGGCTAAAGGCCGACCCCATGCACTTTTTCATCGCCGGGGCCTCAAGTTCCCTGAAGTAGGCCGCGATCCCTTGCTCTAGCCTGCATTTGAGTCCGCTGAAGCGGACTTTTCGTCCTTCGCCAGGGGTTTTGAACCCCTGGCGACCGGCCCGACGCAGACGTTTTAGAACCTTGCTATTGGGTAGGCTGCTTGCTGACCCGCTAGAACTGAAACTTATCACTGAACTTGACCAGCTTGCGGTGGTAGTTGGTGACGAACTCCAGCAGGTGTGCTTCCATTTCGCGGAACTGCGGGCTAGAAAGCGCCTCCCGCACCGTCGCCAGGTCTTCGGCCACGAACTCCGACTGCCGAATGGGATAATCCCCGTAAGCGGTATGCCACGCGCGCAGCATGTATAGCCCCATGCTTTGCAGCGCCGGCACGAATTCCCCCATCGTGAAACGGTAATATTCCTCGGCGGCCTCCGGCAGGATGTCGTAGGTCAACATCAGCTTATACTGGGGAACAATCATCTCGGGCATCTTATTTTCCTTTCTCTCTTTTTATACGTTCTAAATCCACTTTTGGTTGCCGAATCTACCCTGGATTGTTTGAAGTGGACCTGAGAAAAGGATTAGGAATCTGGCGACAGCCGGCTGTATGAACTGACCTAAACCCAGCGGCCCGCGATAACAGTACCGCACGTAGGGCAGGCTCCGCCTGTTTTCGCCAGGCGATTTTCCTGCACGGTAAAGCCCCGGCGGCGCACGAGAGTTGTTCGGCAGGTGGGGCAGCGCGTATCTTCCCAATTCCCCACCGCGCCGGGGATGTTGCCGGCGTAGACGTAGCGCAATCCGGCCTCCAGGCCGATGTCAGCGGCGCGCAGCAGCGTCTTGACCGGCGTGGGCGGCGGATCGGTCATCTGATAGTCCGGGTGAAAGGCGGTCACGTGCCAGGGAATGTCCGGCGAGATGCCCGTCAGGAAGCGCGCCGCGTCCCAGAGTTCTTCGGTGCTGTCGTTGAAGCCCGGCACGATCAGGGTGACCACCTCGACCCACAGCCCCATCTGATGGGCGCGCGTGATGGTATCCAGCACATGTTTGAGCACCGTCCCCAACCGGCGATAGGGCGCGTCACGCATCGACTTCAGATCGATCTTGTAGGCGTCCAGGTGTGGGCGCAGGTAATCCAACACTTCCGGTGTGGCATTGCCGTTGGAGACATAAGCCGTCCGCATCCCGGCGGCTTTGGCCCGCTTGAACACGTCCACCGCCCACTCGGTTGTGATCAACGGCTCGTTGTAAGTGCTGGCGACCACGTCGGCGCGGCGCTGGCGGGCCAGTTGCACGAGCTGGTCGGCGGAGATGATCAACGGCTCGCGCCCGGCGGCGTTATCCCGCCCAAACTGCGAGATGTCCCAGTTCTGGCAGAACGCGCAGCGCAGATCGCAGCCGAGCATCCCAAAGCTGAGCGCCAGGCTGCCCGGCAGCAGGTGGAAGAACGGCTTTTTCTCGGTGGGATCAAGCTGGAGCGCGCTGACGTAGCCGTGTGGCACGCGCAGCACACCGCCGGCGTTGTAACGCACCTGGCAGATGCCCCGCCGCCCATCCTTGAGCAGGCAGCGGTGCGCGCAGGCCAGGCAGCGAATCTTGCGCGCGTCGGCGTCCACAACGGTGTACAGGTCGCCGGGGATGGTGAGTTCATTCAGGGCGTCGAGCAGCGATGACATCGGGGGATTCTCCTCAACAACGACCCTGTCTTCAGCGTAGCAGGGAGTGCAGGCTGCGTCAATGCCCGATTTATCCGAACGAACGTGCGATTTGAGTTTTAACGCGGTTTGCCTGTACAATGACCTTGCCAGACCCGGTTCATTGACCAGCAGGAGGGGAAAATGACTTACGTTGAGGAAAGCATCTTCATCGCTGCGCCTGTGGAAAAGGTCTTTGATTTCATCGCCAACCAGCCCGAACGGATGCCGGACTGGTGGCCCCCGATGACGCTTCAAGAGCGTGTCACGCCGCCGCCGACCCAACTCGGCTCCGTATCCAGATACGCCTACAACATGATGGGCGTGGAGATCAAGGGTGAACACGAGGTCAAGGCGTTTACCCCCAACCAGCATCTCAATGTCACCACGACCAGCGGCATCGACAGCGCGTTTGACTTCACGTTTGCGCCGGAGGGGAATGGCACACGCCTGACCATCCGGGTCGAGTACAGTCTGCCGGGATCGATTCTGGGCCAACTGCTCAACAAGATCATGATTGAGCGGAAGAATGTGGAGGATTTGCGCGCCGGGCTGCAAAACCTCAAGCAAATCCTGGAGAGCTGATTGCCGCGCCTGGCGCGCCGACGGATGGGGAAAAGGATTCAAATCGCGTGTAGTCGGGGCGAGTCCGGACCCGCCCCGACAAAGAACATCTGAGGGTGTATTCCGGGCCATGCCTTTGCCAGCATGACGTAGCCAAACCGTTACCCCATCCCCAGGCGCGTTTTACTCGCCGCTACCCATGCCGCGTCCATCCGCGCCAGGCGGTCCTTTTTCAGGTTTTCCTTCATCACCCAGTTTACGTCCCGGTCGCCGCAGGAAAGCCACGTTTCCAGGGCGGGTTTGCCTGCGGCCGGGCAGGCGGCGACGGCTACACTCCAGCCGTAGCCGAGCGCCTTGCGTAGCACCTTGAAGTCGTCGCTGCCTCGATTCGCCTCACCTTGCAGCGAGGACGTGATCGCGTCCAACAGGCGTAGCACGTGGAACACGTGCGCCCGGTCGGTTAGCAGGGCGGGTTCGCACAAGGCAGCGACGGCGGCCCGTCGTTCCAGCAGGCTGCCGTGACTCCACCCGTCCATCGCTGCCAGCAGCGCGTCCATGTCCGCCGCGCCCCACCGCTGCAAGGCCATCGCCACGCCCTCCCGCGTTCGCCAGCGCGGATCGGCGGCGCAGGCGCGGATGGTCGGCAGCAGATCGAGCCGGCCTTCGGCCAGCAGCCGCCCCAGCCCGACTACCCCACATACCGCCAGGAATTCCTGGGGCGAGTTGGTCGGGGCACGGTCGGCGTCGTAGGCCAGCCAGCGCCGGAACTGCGTCTCGCTGCCGGTGTCCGCCGCCGCCCGGACCAGTTCCAGGTTGCCGCGCGGCCCCGGCAGCCCAGATTCCCGCAGCAGAAACGGCTCCCATTCGTCCAGCGCCCGGAGGGTCTGCCGGTAGCGTTCGACCTTATTCACCATTCCTCCATCACGACCTGGTAGCTCTTACGCACGAAGGGCATCAGGCGTTCCAGGTCCGTCTCGTCCCGGATGGCGACCTGCGCCCAATGCTTGACGACCTTTTTTCCCGCCTGGAAAGGTCCGACGGCGAACTGGCTGTGCAGTGTCTTCCAATCGTCTTCTTCAACCCGCGTAAGCACGACGCCGCCCGTGACCAGCGTGGCGAACAGCCTGCCGCTCACCTGATAGCCGGGACAGCCGAGCATCTTCTGGGCTTTCACGCGCGGCCAGCCAAGCACCTGTTCCTCGAACCGGGCGCGCAGCGACTTCATCTGATCTTCGGCATAGTATTTCATGGGGGCAGCCTGCCTCTCTTGTGCCATCTAGAACACCGTCATAGAACTTTTGTTCTATTTTAGCCCCGAATCCCCGTTCCGGTCAAGGGATTTTACGGGCAGGCCGCCGTTTTTTAAGCTGCGCTGATGGGCGTAGAGCAGACAACGCCGCCTGAGGCGGCCCTGTACGCTTGCGCGGTCTCGGCTGTCTGCATAAACTCAAAAAGCACACCCATCAGTCGTGTTGATCGCCAGGACGCGAGGTAAAGCCCAATATGTCCCTTCCCTATGAACTGACCACGTTTCCCGCGCAGGCATTGGATATTCTCCGCTACCTTGCCTCGCGCGAGAACGGGGCCGCCTATGACGGCGACATCATGGAGGCACTGGATCAGAGCGAACGGGCCTTCGGCAAGGCAATTCGCCGTCTGGTTACGAAAGAATACGTCGAGATGCAGTTCGATGGAACGTATGCGCTCACCCGGCGGGGACGCCGCGCTGCCGAGACCCTGGCCGCTTATGACCAGTCAGCCGAGGAAACGGTTGAGGCCGACGCGCCGCGTGGTCCGGCGGTGACGATAGACGAGGCGTTTACCCGCCGCCTGTTGGTGGCTTTTCCCAAAACCATCCCGGTTGGACAGCCCGCGTACCTCTTCGTGCGGGTGGACGCGCTCACACCGGACGAATCGCCGCTGCCGGAAACGGTGGAGCTGCTTGTGCGCCTGCGCACCGCCTGTACTGTGACCCCGCAACAGCAGAATGTTTCCATCCCGCCGGACTCTGCCTCTTCCGCCGCCCGCTTTGTGGTGACGGCCCCCGCCGCCGGGGCGTATCCCGTGACGGTGGAAACGCTCCAGGTCGGCATGATGGACCTGTTAGAGGCGGGCACGTTTCAGATCGAGCTGACCGCCGCGCCCGCCGCCGCAAACACTTTCCGCGTGCGCTACTTCGACCTGCTGCTCCAGCCGGGAATATAGCGGTCTTAAGCAGTCAGCGGTCAGCAATTAGCCGTCGGCAGACCCAATGGGCAAAGTTTCAAAAGGCCCGTGTCAGGCCGCTTGCCGGGGACTTGAGTCGCCGGCGAGAAAACCCGAACTGGCGTTTGCTGATGGCTATTTCTTCCGCCGCCCGATCAGCCCACCCGTTAGCGAGCCGAAGATGCCCGTGACCGGCACGTTGACCTCTGGCTCTTTTTCCCACTGGTTGGTGAACCGCTGCTTTTCCCATTCCTCGTATTTGGCGGCGGCCTGATCCAGGGCAGCTTCCAGCTCTACCCCCTCAGTGTCTTTTTCCAGCGCTGCGCGCAGCGTTTCCAGCGTCTTAATCAGCGTATCCAGATAGCGGGCGGTGTGTGTGCGGTTGTGGTGCAGCAGTGCCCACAGGTCGCCGGACTGGAAGTGCCTCAGGTGGTGCGTTGCCAGCCCGAAGGCCGGGTTCGACAGGCGGCGCAGATCGCCCCATGCCCCGGCAGTCGAAAGCGCCCGGAACAGCGCCAGGCCCAGCAAGGCGGGCAGCCCTTCCGTCGCTGCGATCAGGGCGTCGTGCTCGTCCGGGTCCATGAAGTGCGCCGTTGCCCCAACGATGCGCGCAAACTCCGCCGCCAGTTCCACCGCTTCGGCAGGGCAGCCCGCCGCCGGGACGATCATGAGCGCTCCCCGGTCGAACAGATCGGCGCGGGCGTGGTCCGGGTCTTCCAGGTCCGGGGCGGAAACCAGCAGCGCGTCCGGGTTGAGCACCGGCGTGATGCCCACCAGGTAGGCCGCCACTTCGGCCTGCTGGGGCAGCGTTTCACCGGCCCAGCGCGCCGACGGCTTTTTCAGCGGCGAGGCGTCCAGGACCACCGCGCCCGGCGCGAGGTCCGGCCCGATGGCGCGATACAGCGTTTCCACCTGACGATACGGTGCGGTGATCAGAACGATGTGCGCCCTGGCCGCAGCGGCGTGCGGCGCGTTGACCGTTGCATCGACCGCGCCGCGCGCTTTGGCCGTCTTGGCGTTGTAGGCGCGCTCGTCGTAGCCGGTGATGGTGAAACGATGCGCAGCATCCTTGCCGGTCATGTAGCGTTTGAGCGCCAACCCGAATGACGCGCCGAGGCGTCCGAGTCCCAGGATGGCAACATTTACGTCCGTCATCACAGCATCCTTTGTCTGGAAAAGTCACGCGCCGCGCATTATACATCAACCTCTCGCACCCAGTGGCGCGCGTCCTGGATCAGGCGGTGGCCCAACACGTATTGCCCGGCCCGGAAGTACAGGTACGCCCCTATCGGGCACAGCAGGATCCCGAAGGAAGGCAGCATCAGCAGGAGCAGCGGGAGGAGCACGGACGCCAGCAGCAGGCCCGGCCCCAGTGCGGCGGCCAGCGCCGGACTGCGATAGCGCAGCGCCAGCGCCACGCCCACCCGCACCGCGATCAGGTGTGTGCCCCACAGCAGCGCCAGCCCGAAGGCCAGGAAGAGGCCCGGCAGCGCGATGTTCGGCGGCCTGACCTGGGTCGAGGTGTAGCTGCTGGGGAAGGAGAAGAGCGGCGTGAGGATGCGCAGCAGTTCGGCCAGCAGCCCGATCACCAGGCCGGGGATCATCCCGGCGGCGGCGGCGCGCAGCAGGCGGGTGCGGTCCAGTGCCGCCGCGATGCAGCCCTCCACGATCAGCCGTTCCCGGACATTGGTTAGCAGCACAAACTGGAACTGCTCGCCGCGCACTTCCAGAGCGGTCAGCACGCCGGCCAGTGCGGCGGCGGCCAGCGGCGTGATCAGCATCACGGCCAGCCCGGCAACGGTCAGACCGCCCAGCGCGACCAGGTCCGCATTCAGCCACGCCCACGTGCCGAAACTGAGCGTCAGCGCGCCGATGCCCAATCCCCACCACAGCGTGCGCGCCGGTTTGTAGCTCCGGCCAGACAGCCATGCAGCCAGTGGTCGAATCATGGCGCAGGTCTCCATCAGTCGAGGAGAGGCCCGGCAGTGTATCGCGCATACAGTCACAGCATCACGTCCGGCCCGAAGCCGCTTTCCAATACGTTCAACATCAGATTCTACCCTTCGCCGGGACACCGCACAAAGCCGTATTGTAGCGTCTCTGCCTGCCGTAGGCATAGGCCCGCGTCAGGATAGGGAGTGCAGGGCAGCGGCGCGTCCCAACACTGGTCGCCCTCGCGGGGCGTGTAGACGACCAGCCCGGAGGCGGTGGTGAACGTCTGCACGTCGGCAGGCGGCAGAGGATGGAATCCGCCGTCCGCGCCGGGGCCGGTCCAGCGGAAGCCCGCGATCAGGGGCAGGCACAGCGCCGCCAGCAGCGCCGGGACGATCCAGGCCCTCCGGCGGCCCGCCGGACGCCGCCAGCCGTGCAGGGCGATCACCAGGCTACCCGCGCCCAGCGCGGCGATGCTCCCGCTGGCGAAGCGGTAGGCGGGCGCGGTGAAAAACCACGCGATCAGCGAGACTGCCGGAGGCAGCAGCACCGGCCAGAGTCCGTGCCCGGTGGGGCGAACCCGCCGCAGCACCCGCCCGGCCAGCAGGATCACCCCGGCGGCGCAGGCGAAGCACAGCGCCGCGCCCACGTCGTACATCAGCAGCAGCCGGTCCAACCAGGGCCGCAGCCAGTCCCAGGAGTTCAGCGTGTCTTCAGGACGGGCCTCCGGCTGGCGCGCCCAACTGCGAATCCAGTCCGACTGGCTGATGGCGGTCGCTTCGGGCACGCGCCAGGCAACCGGCAGCGCCCCGGCAGTGATGGGATAGGCGGGATAGCCGCTCAGGATGACGCCGCGCGCCAGCCAGGGGACGAGGATCAGCGCCGCCGCGCCGCCGATCCAGGCCAGGGTTTTGCGCCGCTCTGGGGACGCTCGCCGCAGCCACACGGCCAGCGTCAGCGGGATCAACGCGCCCGCAAAGGCGGCAAAGCTCAGCTTGACCGTGACTCCGATCAGCGCCGGAACGACGAGCGCAAAGATGGCGAAGTTAGCTTCCCGGCCCTGGCCGTCCCGCCATTCCAGAAAGGCGAGGAACTGGCCGGTGAGAACCGCCGTCAACGCAAAGATCGGCAGGTCCGGCGACAGGCTGGCGATGTCCGGCAGCAGCGCCTGCTGTAACATGGCAATGCCAATCAGCGCGCCAAAGCCGTCGGCGGCGCGGTGCGCAGGGTCGCGGCGCAGCAGCCGCCCCAGGCTGACGATCCCCTGCGCAAATAGCGCCAGCAGGAGCAGCCCGCCTGCCAGGTGCTGCGCCCGCCCGTCCCAGAATCCCTGGTCCAGCAGGGCGGCGTAGAGCAGGTAGGCGCTGTTGAACGCCAGGCGGTCGTGGAGGTTGCCCAGGCCGGGCACGACCGGGTACGCCTCGATCCAGCGGACGGTCGGCACGTGGTACAGGCCGGTATCGTGGATGGCAGGCGCGCTGATGGCCCGGTTCGACAACAAGATCGCTGCCGGCAGCAGGCCCGCCAGCGCCGCCCAGGTCCGTCGCTGCCCGATCCGGAGACGGAGATCGTCCAGGATCGCCCGGCGGTTCCAGATCAACCCTGCTGCGCCCAGGACCGCCGCCAGCGCCGCCGCACGCCCATCAACCGGCAGGGCCAGGTGCCAGATTTGCAGCAGGCCGATCACGCCCGACTAGCCCAGCCAGAAAGCCGCCAGCCAGTCGTCGGCGCTGTGCAGGCGCAGGCCGAACGCGCGCCGGATGCTCAGACCCGCCCCGGCGAAGAGCAGGCCCAGGACGGCCCACGTTCCGGCAGTGGCGATCATCGCGCCGAGGACCGCGCTGGCTTGATCGGCAGTCAATGCCTTTTCCTCAATCAGTTCAAATCGTCCGCCTGCTGCAAGGCCAGCAGCAGGCGCTCGGTGTCGTCGCGGGGCGGGCCGGTCAGCGGCTCGGCGTGGCGGCGGCACAGTGCGACGGCGCGCGGGCTGCCCCCGGCGGCGGCGACCATCTGCGCCGACCATTCGGGATGCCGCAGGCTGATGGCGAACGGGCGCGTCCAGCCGCGCGGCTCGCCCGCACCCCAACGGCTGTACAGCGCGGGCGCGAACTTGCGCACCAGCACCACCAGCACCCGCTCCGGCAGGCTGAACGGCCCTATCGTTTTGCCCACGTCGTGCAGCAGCGCCGCGACCATCAGATCGGGGTCATCTTCCCCGGCGGCGCGCAGCGTGCGCAACACGCGCAGGCTGTGAATCTGTTCGCTGCGCCGCAGACGATAGAACAGCGCCAGCAGGCCCGGCGGCAGCACCGAGGCCGCCAGCGCCTCATCGACCGGACGAATCCAGGCGGTCAGGGCGCGCACGCCCTGCCGCAGGCGCATGGCCGCCGACATGGCTAGAGACCCAGCAACAGCCGCGTCAGCGCGCCGGACGGCTGACCGATCAACAGGCCGAAGATGTTGAACGCAGGTGCGAAGAACGACAGCAGGATCAGGCCGAACAGGATGAACATGCCGTACTGGTTCTGGAAATTTTCGTACTGATAATACATCTGCGGCGGCAGGAACATACCCAGGATGTAGCGCCCGTCCAGCGGCCCCAGCGGGATGAGGTTGAACACGAACAGCAGCACATTCCACTGCACCATGTCGATCAGGATGGTTCCCAGGCTCGGCAGCACACGGCTGCCGGCCGACATGATCAAGGATGGCGCTGCCGCCAGCAGAATGCGAAACGGCACGGCGAACACCGCCGCCACGATCAGGTTTGCCAGCGGCCCGGCCAACACCGACACGCCCAGCCGCTGCACGCGGCTCAGACGGTCGGCCCAGCGCACGCGCGGATAGCTCATCAGGTTGGGATGGATCGGCGCCGTGCCCAGCACGCCGAAGCCCACCACCGCGAACATGAGAAAGCCCAGCCAGTTGATGTGCACCAGCGGGTTGAGCGTCAGGCGGCCTTCGCGCTCCGGCGTGGGATCGCCCATTTGCCAGGCGACGAAGTTGTGCATGAATTCGTGAAAAGTCATCCCGACCAGCAGCGCCAGCATCCGGCTGATCAGGGCGGCCAGGGTCAGGTCGGCAAACAAGCGTCACCCCTTTGAACGGAAATTCATCATCTTCTTGACTTGAGTGAGCGATTATACCACGCCTGCCGGTGTATAATGCGAGTTAAGGAATGTCGAATGTCTGGATGAGGGGGATGCCGGTGTCCCTGGAAATCAGCGTCGGCGACATCGCCACGATGCGCAAAACCCATCCCTGCGGCAGCCAGCAGTGGACCGTCTACCGCGTGGGAGCGGATATCGGGATCAAATGCCTGGGCTGCGGGCGGCGCGTGATGTTGCCGCGCCGCGAGTTCGAGCGCGCCGTGAAAAAGTTAACGCGACCGGAGGGGACCTCAGGTTAACCGCCCAGGACGCCAGCGCCACAGCGGTTGTTGTGACCCTGGCGCCCTTTGCGGTTCAAAGGGACTTCTTCTTGCCGCTTCGATAGTCGAGAAAGGATGCGCAATGCCTGAAAAGCAGGAGTCGTGTGTTGCTCCGGCGAAAGGGCCTGTCGGCCCGCCGGAGGCCGCGCACGGAAACGGTTCGCCTGTTCAGCCCGTCAAGGAGGAAACCCGGATGGTTGCGCGTGTGGGCAAACCCGCCCCCGATTTTGAAGCGAACGCTTATGTAGACGGCGGTTTCAAGAACATCAAGCTCTCCGATTACCTGGGCCAGTGGGTGGTGTTGTGCTTCTACCCCGGCGACTTCACCTTCGTTTGACCCACCGAACTGTCGGCAGTTGCCGTCAAATATGACGAACTCCGCGCGTTAGGCGTGCAGGTCCTCTCCGTTTCCACCGACAGCCGCTTTACTCACAAAATCTGGCAAGAAGAAGAACTTTCCAAGATGGTCCCCGGCGGTGTGCCATTCCCAATGCTGTCGGACGGCGGCGGGCGCATCGGCAGCGTCTACGGCGTCTACGACGAAGAGGGCGGCGTGGACATCCGGGGGCGCTTCATCATCGATCCCGATGGCGTGATCCAGGCGATGGAAGTGCTCACGCCGGCGGTCGGGCGCAATGTGTCGGAACTCATCCGGCAGGTCAAGGCGTTCCAGCACGTCCGTGCGACGGGCGAGGTGATGCCTTCTGGCTGGCAACCCGGCAAGCCTACCCTCAAGCCCGGCCCGGCGCTGGTCGGCAAAGTGTGGCAGGTCTGGAAGCCGGAGAACGCTTTCGAGTAACCCCTTCCCCGTCTGGCGGATGGTTGCAGGGGCACGCCACGACGTGCCCCTGCGATATTTCGGGCTGGCAGGTCGCCCGTGTTTGCCGTATCATCCCCGCAGCAGACCAACTTCACTTCCGCCTGTTTTAAGCTGAAAGCTGACGTCTGATGGCTGACAGCTTTTTCACCAGGAGCGATTCCCATGCGTAACTTCCTGTCTCAGCGCGTGCAGCGTGTGCCGCCGTCGGGTATCCGCCGCTTCTTCGACATCGCCGCCACCATGAACGACGTCATCTCGCTCGGCATCGGCGAGCCGGACTTCACCACGCCCGATCCGATCCTGCACGCGGGCATCCGTTCGCTGCAAGCCGGTGAGACGCACTACACCTCCAACTCTGGTACGATAGAACTGCGCCGCGCCATCTCGCGCTACCTAGAGCGGCTCTACGGCGTCGGCTACGATCCCGGTGACGAGCTGCTCGTCACGGTGGGCGTCAGCGAGGCGCTTTACCTGGCGCTGAACGCCGTGATCGACCCCGGTGACGAGGTGATCATCCCCGAACCGTGCTTCGTGGCCTACGCGCCGGAGGTGGTGTTTGCCGGGGGCCAGGCGGTGATGGTGCCCACGCGCGTCGAGGATGACTTCCAGTTGACCGGCGCAGCGGTCGAGGCGGCGGTCACGCCCCGCACGAAGGCGATCCTGCTCGGCTATCCCAATAACCCGACCGGCGCGGTGATGACCCGCACCCGTCTGGAGGAGATCGCCGCCGTCGCGCGCAAACACGACCTGCTGGTGATCTCCGATGAGATTTACGACCGGCTGACCTACGGCATCGAGCACACGCACTTTTCCACGCTGGACGGGATGCGTCCCCGCTCCATCGTGCTCGGCGGGGTGAGCAAGTCCCACGCCATGACCGGCTGGCGGCTCGGCTGGGCTGCCGCCCCGGCAGAACTGCTGGCCGCGATGCGCAAGATTCACCAGTACACGCTGATGAGCGCTCCCACCACCGCGCAGGCTGCCGCCGTCGCCGCGCTGGAGGAGGGCGAGGAGCACGTCCAGGCGATGCTGGCGGAATACGACCGTCGCCGCCGCCTGATCGTGGGCGGGCTGAACGAACTCGGCCTGAGCGCCTTCGAGCCGCGCGGCGCGTTCTACGCCTTCCCCAGCGTGGCCGCCAGCGGTATGGACGACGAGGCGTTCGCCAACGCCCTGCTGCAAGAGGAAAAGGTGGCCGTCGTGCCGGGCAACGCTTTTGGGGAGAGCGGGCGGGGCTTTGTGCGCGCGTGCTACGCCACCGCCTACGAGAAGATCGAGGAGGCGCTCGAACGCATGGCGCGGTTCATGCGCAGGCATGGGTAGGGGGACGGGGTCCGTAGGGGCGCAATATGTTGCGCCCCTATCGATCCACCCTCGACCTGCGTCTGTTGCCAGAGTCGCCCCTGGTTCGTTGGGCGCAATCGTCCGGTCGTTCAAATCCGTCACGACCAAACGTATTCATGCCCTGCGCGGCATGCCCGGCGAACCTATGTGGCAGCGCAATGATTACGAGCACGTCATCCGGCACGATGCAGACCCGGATCGTATCGGGCACACCCCCCATCTCAGAACAGCGGCCCCCAATACTGCCCTTGCGTCACACCCGCGCCCGCCGGGGAGAGAGCATAGATCACGCCGGACTGCCCGGTGAACATCGCGCCGCGCTCGAAATTCTGCCACATTCCCGTATAGCCGACCTCGCCGCTCAGGCCCCAGCCCAGCGCCGTCTGCCAGTCCGGGTTGCTGCGCCACGCCAGCCCGAAGCCGCGAATCGGCTGCACGAGCGTCGGCGCGGGCGGGGACAGGTTCGGGTCATCTTGCGGCTGGCCCTCGGTCCATAGGTCGTCGGCGCGCCAGAATGTCCCGTTGCCGGTAGAAGAAGCCACCAGCGCGTAAATGCCCGTCCCCTGCCGCCAGAACATTACACCGCGCTCCATGTCCTGCTGCGCCATCGCCCCGGACTCGGCGGGCGCGACCGGGCAACCGAGCGCAGCGCGCGTGGCAGGGCTATTCAGGTAAGCCGTGAGAAAGGTCGCGTCGGGTTCGAGCGGGCAGCCGCTTGTCTGCGCGGGCAGGGCGAACGGCGCGGTCGGCGAAGGCAGGCCGGGGATCAGCGTGCCGCCGACCAGCGCGCCGGGGATGGGCGTAGGCGGCTGGAGCGTGGCCGCTGCCGCGACCGGCAGGACCGTCACGGTGGGCATCACCAGCGGCACGGAGCCGTCGCCCATGAAGATGCCCACATAGGGCGTCCGGGTCGGCGTCGGTGAGGCGGTCGGCGGGATGGGCGTAGGCGTGGCGGCGGCAGGGGCAGCGGTGCGCAGGTCGGCGGTGGAGACGGGCGTCGGCGGGACGATCACGGTCGCCAACTGCTTGGGCGCAACGGTAGGCGGCGGCAGCGGCGTGGCCGGGGTACACCCAGCAAAAACTCCAACTGCCAAGACGCCAAGCACGCCGAGAAGGCATTTGCTGCTTGGCCGTTTCGACGCTTCATTCGTCATCAGTCTCGTCCAGCAGGGCTTCCGCCGCTTCGCTTTCTTCGGCCAGGATTTCCAGGTAGGCCAGCGCACCCTCGCGGATACGCTCGTCGCGGTCGCGGATGGCCCGCCGCAGCAGCCGCAGCAGGTCGCTTTCGTCGTAGTCGTGAATCTGCTCGGCAGCCACATCGATCAGAAAGGCCGGGCCGTTGTCTTCTGAAATGTAGGTCGCCAGGGCGGGGATGGCGCTTTCATCGAAGCTGGTCACGGTATCTTCCACCAGCACGCTCAGGTCGGGATTTTCGTCGGCGTTATCCGCCAGCCCTTCGCCCATGGCGTCCAGCAGCGCCAGGGGAGGGGTATCGAGGTTTTGCAGGGCTTCGATGGTGGCAGTCGCCGCCTCCAGATCGCCCATCGACAGCGCGCGGCGCAGCGCAGCCAGTTTGGTTCGCTGCTGGACAGTGAGATCAGGCATGAGAGTCTCCCACAGATACATCGATAGGATTGAGTGTATAAAGCATGGCGGCGGATTGCAATCCCGCGCTATCGGGGGGAATCGCTGATCACCCATCGCTGCTGTCGGCGACCGATAGCCGTCCTGATCGTTCTGCCCCTGCCCCCCGGCGTCAGCTTGACCGACGGCTGACGGCTTTACCGCCGCTTGAGCCGCCGGTAGGCAAAGAACCCGGTCACGCCCAGCAGCAGGATCGGCAGCAGCGACAGCGCCAGGATCATAACCTGTTCCACTGGCGATTCAGCAGCCAGCCGTGCCCAGTCGATCTCACTGAAGTCCTTGATCAGCGACGGCACCGACACCAGCGACAACAGGATCAGCATGATCGAGATCGTCAGCCCGGTGCGGTTTTCGCTCTCTTCCTGCATACGCCCCTCGAATTGAAGCTGCGTGCTGCTGTAGTAATTGAGAAAGTCGGTCAACTCGTCCATGTTGGTGCTGACGTGTTCGGAAATCTGTGCCATGCCGAGCTGCTCGATGAGGTGCGAAAAGATATACACCACGTCGGTGGCGTGCGACAGGCTGGAGGAGATTAGGGCATAGCGGAGCTGCGGCAGGATGTTGAATCCCCGCGACACCCCCTCGGCCAGTTTGTTCAGCCGCTGCTTGTCCTCAGCGCTGAGCAACCCATCGTTCACCCGCGCGGTCAAGTTGGCGATGGAGGCCAGCAGTTCGGTGCTCTGGCGCTCCACCAGTTGCAGTTCTGTTTTAAGGGCCACCAAGAGTTCTGCGCCGCGTGTTACGCCGTGCCAGTACTCGCGGCGGGAATAGCCCGGCAATGCCCGGATGGATTCGGGGTCGGATGGCGGCTGGCTGTAGATCAACAGCGCCTCGTTGGTCGCCAGGCACAGGTCAGACACCCAGGGCGACAGGTTGTGCAGGTCGGCTTCGCGGACCACGCGGCGGCGGCTCATGTCGCGGGTGGCTCCCCCGCGCAGCACCGTTGCCAGGCGCATCAGGCCCAATGTGTAGGGCGCGTATTCGGTCAGCAATTCGTCCGGCGAGACCGTCCGGCCTGCACAGTGGATGTGATCCAGGTGGATGGTGGTGAAGCGGTCGTGCAGCGGCAGGCGGCCTTTGCGCATCCGCACGTCGAAGTTGACGCGCACCGGATGATGCTCCTCGTCGGTGAATTCCAGTTTGCCGCCGATGCACTGCAAAAAGACGGCGGTCACATCCATCGCAATACGCCAGTTGGAGCGCGACTCGGTGTAGTCGTCGGTTTCTTGCGCCCGCTCGACCTTTTGAATCTCGGCGGCGATGTCCGGCAGGGCCATATCCTTGAAGCAACGGGTCATACGCACGATGGCGAAGCCGTTGCGCGTCAGGCTGAGCTGGTAATCCCACTGCGGGAAGCTCTCGATGAGCACCTGTTCGCCGTCCAGGCGCCGGGGGTGTTCCAGGTAGGCCGTCTCATCCAGCCGGAAGGTGGGAAAGAAGAAGTGTTCCAACACGTAGCCGCGAAAGATGCGCATCTTGTGCGCGGCGTCCAGCAGATCGCGCTCGGTTTCGTCCAGCAGAAACGGCGGCTGAGCCTGCCAGGCCAGCGAGCGCAGGTAGGCTGTGAACGCCTCGGTGCCGCGCACGCGCTCGAACTGCCGTCCGTCGGGACCTTCGTGCAGCCCATCGCGGCGGGTGAACCGCTTGAGGTTGACGATCATCGAGAGCGTGACACTGCCGCTGGCTATCAGCGGAGTGTTGGTGGAGAGAGCAGTGGGCACAACTAAACCTCCACGAAACGCATAGCGACACAGGCCATTATAGCAAATGGTACGTCAACGCAAGAAATTTAATCATTGTTTCTAAACTGATTGTATAATAGTGTTGTTTGCAGAGGTTTCTAGGAGCCAAGCTGTGGGAAGACGCGCGTAAGAACGCGCCGACGCAGCGTGCCCTGTTTTAGAGCGACCTGGCAGGTTCAGGGATACGTAGTTCTATCCGTGCCGGTTCGTCTTGCGGAAACTCCTCCCACCAGGGCGACCACTTCAAATTGCCTTTGAAGAACACCGGGATCGCCAGGTCTTCCATCAGGCCGACGACGCGCTCAACCCACAACGACTCCGGCTGATAGGCGATCCGCCCGTTGGTTGCTGCCCCGACGATAACCCACTCGAAGGGCAGTCTGCTGTGCTGCTCTGCCCACTTCTCTAAAATATGCCCGGCGTCAAACCAGAGCGGTTCGAGGCTCATAAAGCGAATCCGCGCCTGAATGCGAGTCATCTGGCGCAAGTAGGATTCGAGCGCGCGGGCCGCGCCTTTTTCGGACATCAGGCGTCCGGCGGGCAGGCTCACGCCGACCCAGACATTGCGCGGAAACGGGTTGAATTCAGGCAGCCGGATCGGATACTTGCTCAACGTCTGAAAAGTGTGCCAGTGAGCTTTTTCCATAACGCCGAGCACGCGCCGGATTTGTTTCTCAGGAACCCAGTGCCCAAACAGGTCCGCCATGCTGCCGACAAAAATCCTGGCCGGCTCTTTGAGTTTCAGTGGGTCATTGAGGGCGTGCTCGCGCCAGTAGTGATGCTCGAAGCCGTTCTTGTACGAGGATTGTGCCAGCCGTTCCGCGACGGTTTTGGCGTAGCACTCGGTTACGCTGCCATCCGGCATTTTCCAGGTGCAGCCGTGCAAGCAGCCGCCTGTCGGATTCCAGGTGTAGTCGGTCCACTCAATGCCTCGTTTTTGCGGACCTTTGTACTGCTTGTTCATGGCTGAACTCCCAGTGACGTTTTTCGACAGAATAAGTATAGAACGCATGAGCAAAACTGGCAACTGTCTCCGCGCAGATAACCGCTTTTCTGCACGCGGCAAGGGGGAGTTGATCCTGGTGCAGCTATAGGAGCGGCGGGATGCATTCCGCCGCTACCCGAAAGCTGAGGAACCGGTATCTGGGTTGGGTTCGCTACCACGTCACCGTATAGACGCCGCCGTTCGCGGCCTCGAACGTCAGCTCGCCGGACTTGATCGGGCCACCCGACTGCGCCACGACCCGCCCGGCCTCGTCCCGCACGGCGATGACGCCCACCGACTCCAGCAGGCATTCCAGCCGCACGTCCAGCCTGCCGTCCGCCTTCACCGTGCAGTGGACGTTGGCCGTGCAGCCTCGACTGCGCAGGTGGGTGATGCCGTAGGTTTTGCCGACCGCGAAGAACGTCTCCGGCAGGGCCGGGGCCAGGATGAAGCCGTGCGCCGCTTCGGTTGAGTCGGGCAGTTCGCGGAAGCCGATCAGATTGCGAATGACCAGGGTCGGGAAGGTCGCGCCCCAGCCGTAGTTCTCGCAGCCGTTAAGGATGGGGTGGCCTTCCAGGTCCACCGGCCAGAACTCACTGGCGACGCCGGGGATACGGTAGTTGTACGGCGTGGGCAGGCGGTCGGTGTAGCGCGTGCTGGCTGGGCGGATCGTGCGGGCGTCGGTGCGCGCGTAGATGCGCTCGCCGACCTTGACCAGTTCTTCCGCCACGAAGCTGCGCAGCCCGGCATTCCAGCCCGCCTCGGAGAACGGCTGCCAGAACGACGGCCATTCCAGGAACGGCGACGGGTTTGCGCTGAAGAGGCGGAACTTCGGCTTTACGCCTTCGACCTGTTCCGGCGTGGCGACGCCAACGGCCAGCGGCGTGAGCATCATCACGTCGTAGTAATCTTCCAGCAGAAAAGGCCGCTCGTCCCGCCCGTCCCAGTCGCGGAACCAGCCGTCCACGTACATGCTGCGCGTTCGGCGGATGCGGTCCTCGGCCAGCTGTTGCCACATTTCCACGTCGCGTTCGTGCCCGGCGATGCGCGCGTAATCGACCATGCTCTGCATGGCCTGCGCCATGCCCGCCTCGATGTCTACCGTGCGGACGAAGTGGGCGGGCGTGCCCTCCTGGGCGTCGCCGTGCAGAAAGCGTTTGGAGCCGTCCTGCCCCGATTCCCAACTGTTGTCGGCGTGGAACCAGCCGTCGCCGTCTGTGCGGTTGATCAGCCACCACTCGATGAACGCCTTCAGATGCGGGTACAGCCGTCGAATCCAGCCGTCGTCGCCGTCGCGCCGGTAGATCGACTGAATGACCAGGAACGGAAAGCCCCACGTCGGCGCGGTGCCGCATTCTGCGCCGCTCTCGCCGGTCATGTTCATGCTGCCGTCCTCGCGCGAGCAGGGCACATTGGGCGCGGGCGCGTCGGCGAACACGCCGTAGATCACCTCCTTCGCCAGCTCTACGTCGGCATAGCTCAGGCACAGTGCGTCGAGGCAGGTTTCGCCCAGCACGGCGCGCGGCGTGTGAATCTGCATACCGTCCCAGGGATGTTTGTAGATGCCCAGCGGTGGGCGGATCGTCATGCGGAGCGTTTCCAGGTCATAAACCCAGCCGTGCTTCCAGGCATCCGGCCAGTCGCCGGTCAGCAGCGGGGCGTTGGCGTAGAAGTGCGCGTCATCGGCCAATTGCCGCCCCGCCTCATGACGGGCATCACGCAGGCTGGCGGAGAACTGCCGCAGCGCGAACGGCTCGTTCACGCCGCGCGCCAGGCAGATCACCAGGGAATCCGGGGACCCGGCGGGTAGTTCAAGCGTGTAACTCATCACCGCGTAGATCGGGTCGGATGTTTCGTGGAAGCGCACCAGCGCCCCGCCGTTCGAGGTCAGATCGCTGCCGTAAATCCAGCTGTTCCACTGCTCGACCGACGATGTGGCCTTGTATGCGGCGCTGCGGCGGTTTGCGCCGACGACCATCACGTCGCCGTAAGCCCACACCTTGCTCACGCCCACGTCGTCCTGCGGGCGGTAGGACGAAGTCACGCCGTCGCGCCCCCAGTACAGGTGGCCGGGGTAGCCGTAAATGTTCGTCGCGTGAACGGTCACGCTCCGCGCCTGCGGACTCGTGTTGTCCATCTCCAGGACGCAGATCAGGGCGTGTTCGTGGGCCAGAAAGTACTTCGCGCTGAAGGTCACATCGCCGTAGGACCAGTCGTAGCTCGTCAGCGTCTTGGTGTGGTAGCGCGAGACGAGCGTCACGCCGCGTTCGGCGAAATCTTCGGTGCGGTGAAAGGTGGCGCCGTCCACGCCAACGCTCAGGTGCAGAAACGACAGGTAGCTGACGGGCCGCTCCACGTCGATGCCGTAGGGCCAGGGCATCGACCGCGCCCACCAGCCGAATCCCAGCGGCGGCACGGTGCGGATCACGCCGCTGCGGTTGAGCACGGCGCTGTGGTAGGGGTTGTCGAGGTAGCCGAACGGCGTGTAGTCGCTTTGAGGGAACGCGGGCGGCAAGGGGATTTTTTCTGGGACAGGAGTCATGGCAGTTGCTTCCAATGTGCAGGATCGGCCAGATAAGGAAACTCTAGCGCGCCGCCGGGCGATTTGCCAGCCGCGCGCTTTGGGCGCAGCGCAGTTTCAGGCTACAAAAACTTTCTCACCGCAAAGGGCGCAAAGATCGCAAAGGATTCACAATGATTCTTTGCGTCCTTGGCGATCTTTGCGGTGAAAAAGAAACGCGCGCTTTTGGCGTTCTTCCCTTTCGGAGATACGATCCATTCCATGCGCGCCGCAACTCAAAACTCAGCCCTCAAAACTCAACACTTTCTTCCCCTGCTGCTCGTCTTCGCCGTCCTGATCGCCGCCTACGCGCCCACGTTCCAGACCATCCCGAACGGCTCGTCGGACGATTACATGGTGGACGTAGGCGAGACGCAGATCGCGCTGAACGCCTGGGGCACGCTGCACCCCACCGGCTACCCGCTGTATACGCTGCTGGCGAGCCTGCTCGCGCACGGGTTGACCGCGCTCGGTGTGAACCCGGCCCTGGCGCCGGGGCTGGCCTCGCTGGCCTTCGGCTGGATCGCGCTGGCGATCCTCTACGCGCTGCTGCTCAGGCTGACCGGGCGGGCGTGGCCGTCGGCGGCGGCGGCGTTGCTGCTCGGCCTGACGCGCTCATGGTGGATTCACAGCGTCATCGCGGAGACGTACACCTTCAGCATGATGTTATTGGCGGCGTTGCTGGCGCTGGCCTTGGGCTTTGCCGACTGGACCATCCGGCGGCGGGTGTGGGCGCTGGCACTCGTCGGCGGGATCGCCGTCTTTCACCACCGCGTCCTGATCCTGGCCGCGCCCGCGCTGCTGATGGCCGTATGGCCGGAGTTGTGGAAAAAGGACGAACGTCGTCGCCTGCCTGGGACATTGTCCGGTGCGCTTATCCTGGGGCTGCTCGGCGGCGTGCAGTACCTCTACCTGCCGCTGCGCGATTGGGCCGGGGGCGACTGGGTCTACGGCGCACCGGGGACCTGGCAGGGTTTCCGCGAGGTCTTTACCGGCTACGAGTACGGCTATCTGCTCGGTCCGGCGGCGGGATGGGGCGATCTGGCGGATCACCTGGGCCGTGCGGCAGACATCCTGGCGGCGGAATTGACCCTGCCCGGCCTGATCGCTTCGGTTGGGCTGCTGATCTTGCCCCTGGCCCTTGCAGGCAAATCGGCAGCGGCGCGCTACACAGGCCGCCGCACGACGGTGGTTCTGCTGGCGCTGGCGATCCCCTTTGTGCTGTGGGTCGTGGTGATGTATCGCTCGGTGCTGCCCCAGGCCGTGCTGATGCCGGTGGTGATGGCGCTGGTGCTCGGCGCGGCGCTGGGAGCGGATACGGTGTTGGACCGATTTCCCGTAGGGACACGCCATGGCGTGTCTCTACAGGCCGTCATTGTGTTTATCTTCATCGTGCTGGCCCTGATCCTCGTCCCTGCAAACTTGTCCTTCATCGGCGGCCTGACTCACGACGACTCCGGCCTGAAGATGATCGCCCTGGCGGAGCGCCTGCCGCGTGAGGCGAATCCCGCCTTCGTCGTGCCCTGGGGGCCGCGCCACTTCCCGATTGCCTTCGGGCAGCGCTTTTTAGGCCGCAACACCGACCTGCTGCTGGTGGATCACCGCGCCGACTTTCGCGCGCTTTACGAAGCCGGACACGCCGTCGTGACCCAGCCGGACACGTTCTACGTGTTCATTCCCGCGTGGTGGGCGGAACGTTACGGTGTGGAGCGCGTGTACATCTACGGCTTCGCGCCGGGCGTGGTGGAAGTGCGCCCGGCGCCGGTAATCGTGGAGCATCCCCTGCCGCCGCTGGCGGACGTGACAGATGGGATCACGCTGCAATCGGCTGAACTTTCCTGCGACGCCGACACGATCACGCTCGATCTCACCTGGGCCGCGTGGGAGACTCCGACCCACGACCTGAGCGTGTTCGTCCACCTGACCGGCCCGGATCGCGCCGACGTGCTGGCCCAGGCCGACAGCTCCCATCCGGCGGCGGGCTTCCACGCGACCTCAAGCTGGCTGCCCGGCGAGCAGGTGCGGGATGTGTACGGCCTGCCGCGCCTGGACGGAGCGCAGATGGTGGTCTTTGGGATGTACACGCAAGATGGGACCGGCGCGTTCGTCAACTACGGCGAAACGACTCTGCTGCTCGCTGAGGGCGCGGGGTGTGAGTGAACAATGCCCGGAGGCCCTATGACAACCGTTCGATCTGTTCGCCCGCAAGACACAGAGCGCCCTGTTCGGGTTCCCGCGCCGGTGATGTTTTCGCCCGCAGCCACGACGGGCCGGCGGTACGGCAGACGAGGTGAACTGGCATGATCAGGCATTTCTTGAACCGCTACCGCGCCGACCTGCTGGCCCTCGGCCTGATCACGCTGGCGGCGCTGATCTTCTTCGCGCCGGTATGGGCTGGCGGCGGCTGGCTGCCCTTCGGCGGCGGCGACCTGGTCTCGTTCCTGTGGCCGACCTACACCTTCGCCGCGCGGATCATCCCCGATCAGCTTCCGCTGTGGAACCCGCATCAGTACGGTGGCGCGCCTTTCTGGGCCGATAACCAGAGCGGTGTGCTCTACCCGCCGAACCTGCTGCTCTTTCTGTTCACGGATGCGCCCTCCTACGCGGCGCTGGAAGCCCTGGTCATGGCGCACGTCTGGCTGGCGGGCGCGCTGATGTATGCCTGCCTGCGCCTGATCCGGCCCGGACGGCCGGTTTCGCCTGCTCCGGCGGCGCTCGGTGCGGTTGCCTGGATGTTCTCCGACGTGTTCGTGACTCACCAGGGCAACCTGAACCTGATCGCCGTCGCCGCGTGGCTGCCGCTGGCCTTTCTCGGCGTATGGCGATCTCTGGCCGGGGATTCCAACAGGGCGCGGAAGGGCACAGATGCGCGCGGATTGAAAAATCAATACAAAGAATCCGTGAGAATCCGCGTTATCCGTGTTATCCGTGCGCCATTGGATACCGGGGGCCGCTGGGCGGTGTTGGCGGGTGTGGCTTTTGGGGTGGGGACGCTGGCCGGGCACGCCCAGATGACCTACTTCACCGCGCTGCTGATCGGCGCGGCGGGCGCGTGGCATTTCGTCCGGGCGGCGCAGTGGGGATGGCGTCCGGCGGTAGGGGTAATCCGCACCCTGATCGTGATCGCTGTCGTCGGCCTGGGGATCAGCGCGGCGGCGTGGATTCCTGCCCTGGAAATGACCGGCTACACGGCGCGGGCGGGCCTGAGTTACACCGAAGCCGCGCGCTACAGTCTGCCGCCCCGCGCGCTGATCGGACTCGTCGCGCCGGGCGTGTACGGGCGCGGCCCGACGGCTTTCTCCGGCGATTGGGATCGCGTCGAAGTGGGCTACATGGGCGTGATCGCGCTGGTGCTGGCGGGGTGGGGGGCGTGGCGCGGCCTGCGCAGGCGCGACGGGCTGGCGGTCTTCCTGCTGATCGTGGGCGTCGCGGCGCTGCTCCTGGCGCTGGGGGAATACTTCCCGCTGCATCGGCTGGCTTACGAGATCGTGCCGGGCTTCAGGCAGATTCGCGTCCCGGCGCGCTTTGTGCTGCTGTTCAACTTCGCGGGGGCCGGGCTGGCGGCGCTGGCCCTCGGTCCTCAAGTTTCCCCCATTCCCAACCCTTCCCCCACAAGGGGGGAAGGGAGATCGTCCCGATTTCACCCCTCCCTCTTAATGGGGGAGGGGCAAGGGGTGGGGGCGCTCCTCGCCGTCCTCGTCGCCGCCGAGTTGATCGCCTTTGGCGCGGGCGTCGAGGTGCAGTATACCGATCCGACGGTAGGCTACGATCACGCCGACGCGGTCGCGTGGCTGCGCGACCAGCCGGGCGCGCCGTTTCGCGTCGAAGGGGTGGCTCCCGCGTGGCAGCCGGACCTGCCCTCGCTCCTGGGCGGGCCGCTGTACGACATCTACGGGATCAGCAATCCCCTCGCCCTGGCCGCCTACGACGCCTTCTACTGGGGCGTCGGGGCGCGCGGGACGCCCACGTACAATTTCCTCGGCGCGCAGTACGTCGTGGCCGGGGACGAGCCGCCTGCCGACTCGACCTTCGTCCCGGTCTACGCGGCGGACTCCGGCGTGACGGTGTACCTCAACACGAACGCCCTGCCGCTGGCGCACCTGGTTTATCGTGCCGTGCCGGTCGAGTCGGCGGAGGCGGCGTGGGATGCCGTCCACGCGCCGGACTGGAATCCGCGCGCGGTGGTCTACGTCGAGGGCGGCCCGCCACTGGACTCGCAACCGCCGGACGGGGCGAACCTGTTCTTCACGCTGTACGAGCCGAACGCGCTGGCGGTGGTGGTGCAGACCCCCGTGCCTGCCTACCTCGTCCTGAGCGAGACGTTCTATCCCGGCTGGCAGGCGACCATTGATGGGCAGGCCGCGCCGATCTACCGGGCCAACACCGCCTTCCGCGCGGTGTACGTGGACACGCCCGGCGAGCATACGATCCTGCTGGCCTTCCGGCCAATGTCGGTGGCGGTGGGGCTGGCGATCACGGCGGGGATGCTGATCGGGTTGGTGGTGGCAGGCTGGATTAGCGTCGGGAACGGCTTAAGCCGGAGCAAAGGCCAGAGCATCCCAGGTTCATACCGCCGGGACGCCGGGGACTCAAGTCCCCGGCTAAAGGCGTAAAGTCCGCTGAAGCGGACTGAAGCCCTGCCTCAACCGGCGCTCTATTAGTTTACTTTGTTATTCCCTGGCGGTAGCTCCGTGATAGTACATTTGAGCATAAAAAGGCTGACCGCTGATGGCTGACAGCTTCTTTGCCGCCAAGCACCCGCCCGAATACCGCCTGCACAAGTACTGGGCGCGCAAGCCGCACAACGTCGTCGCGGACTTCCTGCGGGCGCTCGTGCCGCCGGGCGGGGCGGTGCTCGATCCCTTCTGCGGGAGCGGGGTGGTGCTGGCGGAAGCGCGGGCGCTCGGCCTGTGCGCCACCGGCATCGACCTCAACCCTGCCGCCGCGCTGATCAGCCGCGTCACCGCCGACCCGCCCGATCCCGCCGCCTTCTTCCCCGCGCTGGACGCTTTTCTCGCGGAAGCGCACGCCACCCTCGAACCGCTCTACCGCCTGCCGGATGGGGATATGGTCCGCTATTGCGTCCATGCTATGCGCGTGACCTGTCCCGGCTGCGGGCGGGACGTGCGGGCCGACGAGCCGCGCGGGCGCAGGCGGGCCTGCCCGACGTGCGGGTTGCGGCTGCGCTTCAACGTGCAGACGCTGGCCGGGACGGACGTGATCGCGGTGATAACGGCGGACGGTCTCCGGCGCGCGGACGCGGAGACGCTGGAACACCAAAACGGGATGGCGTATAACCCGGTGGGAACACAACATGCCGTGTCCCTGTCACCGGACGATTCGTTTCTCCCCAACCCGCGCATTCTCGCCTTCGACGGCCTGCATGTCGCCGATCTGTTCACGCCGCGCGCTTTGGAGGCTGCTTGCCTGCTAAGAAAATTTGCGGCAGAAAATCCCACGCTGTTGGCTCTGTTCTCTGCCGTGTTGGCGGGCCTGTCGCGCTTGATTGCCTACCGCGATGGGCTGACCGGCGGCGGCCCGGCGTGGAGCGTGCCGGGCTTCTGGGTCGCGCCGATCCATATCGAGCACAATCCCCTGCCGCTGCTGGAATCATGGGCGCGGCGCTACCGGATCGGGGTCGCGCGGCTGTGGGATCGGCTGCGCGATGGGCCACCCGTCGAGGTGATCCGGGGCGCGGCGCAGGACGCTTTGCGCGACCTGGTCCGGCGCGGCGAGTCTTTCGACCTGGTGTTCTTCGATCCGCCCTACGGCGACTCGGTGCCCTACCTGGAATTCTCCGCGCTGTGGAATGCCTTCTTGCGCGAACGCGCCGACCCCGACCGCGAGATCGTCGTCTCGGACCGGGCGGCGCACCCTTCCGGCTGGGTCGAGTATGAGGCGCGGCTGGCGGAAACGGTCAGGCTGTGCGAGGGCGTACTCAGGCCGGGCGGTGCGGTATTGGTGACGTTCAACAACCTGGACGGGCGGGCGTGGTCGGCGCTGCTGCGGGCGCTGCACGGCGCGGGTCTGCGCTGCGAGTCGGCGCACTACGTCGCCCCGGCAGTGATCAGCGCGAAAGCGCAGTTCGCGCCGGACGGCAGCTACCAGGGCGATTTCTGGTGCGTCTTCCGGCGCGGCCCGCTGCCGGACGTGCCCGCGCGAGAGTGGCCTGTTCTGCTGCACGCCGCCATCCCCTCGGACGCGGACGATCCACAGCGCCGACGGCGGCTGGCCCTGCGCGCCCTGCTGCTGGCGAACCTACCTGCTGAGGCAGTGCTGCGTTGTGAATCGAGAGGATAGGGCGTGGACGTGATATTTCGCATAGAATTTAGGAACAATTGGCGTTTGTAGTGGATTGAAGATGCCTCTACGATAAATTTAGGGGGTAGCCGTCACCTGGATGTCAGGGAATGGCTTTTGACGTATCTTATCCTCAGTGTGGATGAACTGATCATGCTGTTTGCCCGACGATGCGCTGATTTGAGCAGGGGGATTGACCGATGGCGACTCCGAGTGCCCGCCTCCAGCAGGCCGCCGAACTGATCAAAGCCGGAAACCGCGCGGCGGCTTATGCCATTCTCCGTGAACTCGTTCCGCAAATGCCCGACGACTGGCGCGTATGGTGGTCGTTGGCCCACGCCTCGACGAACCCCAACGAGCGCATCCAGGCGCTCAAGCGCGTGCTTCAGTTGAAGCCGGATCATCCCAAAGCCGCCGCAGCGTTGAGTCGCCTCCAGGCGGCGCAGCCCGCCTCCGCGCCGCCGACCTCGCGCCCGCAGCCGTCCCAACCGTCGCCTGGCGCAATCCAGCCGCTGTCTTCGGTTCGGCAGCCTGCCGCTCCTCCCGCGCAGCAAACGCCCTGGGGCGGGACCGATCCGTTTCCAGAGGCCGCCGTTCCGCCTGCTGCTTCGGGCGTGGAACCCTGGGCAGGCGCCCCCGCGCCCTGGCAAAGCGGCCCGCAGCCCTGGAATGCTCCAACCGGGAGAACGTCTGCGCCGGAGGCCGAACCCTGGGAACAGGACAGCCCCTTCGATATAGCGGCGGCCCGGTCCGGCGCGTTGACTCCCTGGGGTGGGGCAGGCAGCCAGGTGGTTCCCGCTGCGCCGACGGCCATTGGCGCTCCGATAGGCAGCAGAAGCGTCGGCAGGCCGCTGTCGCCTGCCGCTTCCGGGACGGCCCCTGCGTCGGAGACGAAGAAATTCGTTATGATCATGGTCGGTACGGCGGTGGTCCTGATCGTGCTGGCCTGTGGGCTGCTCGTGGTCAACGGCCTGCGTGGCGGTTTTAATCTTCTCGGCAGCGGCGCGCCGAACAACTTCACCGGCGGCGACCCCTATCGCACCGTCGGCGGCGGCACGCTGACGATCAACGGTGACCCGGTGACGGCGGCGCTGAACGGTCTGAATGATGCGCACAACTGGACCTTTGAAGGCCGGGCCGGGCAGACCGTCGAGATCACGGCCCAGACTCTGGACCAGTGCGATCCGCGCATCAAGCTGCTCAATCCGACCGGCGGGATGCTGGCGATAGACGACGACGGCGGCGGCTACCCGAATTCCTATCTGGTGTACACCCTGCCGTCCGACGGCGTGTACACCGTGCGGGTGGACGTGTTCCGGGTCGGCTCGTATCGCCTGGCCGTGCGCACGCTTTAGGCGGTTGTTCCCCGCTACGACCCATTTGCGGCATTCCGCGCCAGTTGCCCGATAGCGCGCGTCAGGATACAATCCGTCCGTATCGACGTTGGCACGCAGAGTTCAACCGGGAGGGAGAGGCGTGGGTCGCTGGCCTAACAAATATGTGATCGGCCTCACGGGAAACCTGGCGATGGGCAAAAGCCTGGTGCGGCGGATGTTGGAGCACCTCGGCGCGTATACCATCGATGCGGGAGGGCTGGCCTACCAGGCGATGGCTCCCGGCGCGCCTGCCTATAAACCGGTCGTTCAGACCTTCGGGACGTGGATTCTGGACCCGGAAAACCGGGTGGACCGGGCCAAACTGGACGCAGTGTCCTTTTCTCATCCCGACGCCCTGCGTCGCCGCCAGGAACTCACTCAGCCCATTGTTGGTCGCGCCATTGACACCCTGATCGGGCGGACGGACCGCAAGGTTGTGGTCGTCGAGGCAGTGGACCTGCTGGAAGGCGCGTTTGCCAATGCGGTGGACGCGATCTGGGTGGTGGATGCCACACCGGAAAATCAGATCGCTCGTCTGACCAAGAGCGGCCTTTCGGAGTGGGAGGCGCGCAAGCGCATCGAATTGCAAAATCCCCAGCAGGCCAAACTCGACCGCGCCGCTGTGGTCATCCGCAATAACGGCACGCCCGAAGAGACCTGGAAACAGGTGCAGGCTGAGTGGAGCCGCCTGGGACAGGTGGAGCAGGAACGCGCCGACAAGACGATCAAGGTCGAGGCGGCGCCCGCCGAACCCGCTGCTCCTGCGCCTGTGGCTGCTCCCACGCCGCAGACGGCGCCCGGCGCTGTCCCGGCCCCCGCCGCCGCGCCGCCCAGGCCGATCACCGAGGTGACAATCAAGCGCGGCAGACCGCGCGACGCCGAGCAGATCGCCGCTCTGATCAACCGGCTGACCGGAAAACAAATCACGCGCATGGACGTGATGACCGCCTTCGGCCAGAAGAGCTATCTCCTGGCCGAGGCCAATGGTCAGGACCTGGGGATTGTGGGCTTTCAGGTGGAAAACCTGATCACCCGCGTGGACGAATTCCTGATCGAGCCGCGCGCCATGTTGCCGCAGGTGCTCAACGGGCTGATCCAGGCCGTTGAGGAAGCCTCAAAAGACTTGCAGAGTGAGGTGGGCTTCTTCTTCCTGCCGCCGGACATTCCCAAGCGGGTGATCGACGTGTTCGTCGGCGCGGAATATGAGTTGAAGACTCTGGAGGACATCAAGGTGCCCGCCTGGCGTGAGGCCGCCCGCGAGAGCCAACCGCCGGATACGGTCATTTATGCCAAGAAGCTGCGCGCCGAGCGCGTGCTCAAGCCCCTGTAAACATCTTTCGCCGGGGCGGGCTATTGACCTGCCCCGCCTATGTCGTGGAGGACGACGGTGGACTCATTCATCAATCGCCTCAAGCAGCTTCCCGGCGCGGCCTGGGTCGAGGCGCATCCCCGCCTGGCCGCCTGGATCGTCCTGGCGGCAGGCATGGTGATCTTGCTGGTCATCGAAGCGCGCGATGTGGGATTGCTGGTCGGCCAGTGGATCGCCCTGATCGTGGCGACGGTGCTGGTGGCCGGGGCGTGTATCTGGATCATCAGTTGGGACGACGGCGACGAGGCCACGCCGACCGAATCCAGGAACGACTCGGCGCGCTAGGTAGCTTTGTCGCTATGGTGAGATAACCTCGTCGGGGGCGGTCCTGCGCCGCCCCCGCGTTTTGTTCGCTGTTGACCGGTCTCAGGCAGCGGCGGCTTCCGCTTCCTTCACCAGTTCCAGCTCGATGTCGATGGTGATGTCTTCGCCCACCAGCACGCCGCCCGTTTCCAGCACCTGATTCCAGGTCAGATTCCAATCCTTACGGTTGATTTTCGTCCGGGCGCTGAAGCCGGCGCTGATCGTGCCCCAGGGACTGCGGGCCTGCCCGGTGTATTCTACGTCCAGCGTCACCGCACGTGTGATGCCGCGAATGGTCAGGTCGCCGATCAGCCGGGCCGTGTTCGGGCCGGTGCGCTCCACCCGCCGACTCTGGAACGTGAGGTAAGGGTAGTTGGCAGCATCAAGGAAATCCGGCGACTTGAGGTGATTGTCGCGGTTCGGGTCGCGGGTGTTGATGCTGGCAGCCTCGATGCGCACATCGACCGTCGAACGTTCGGGCTGCTCCTCGTCCATGTCGAACTGGCCGTCGAATTGCTCGAAGCGTCCACGCACGTTGGAAATCATCATGTGCCGGACCGAGAACGTGATCTGCGAGTGTGCGGGGTCGATCTTCCAGGGCATGGCTCCCTCCTTCAGGGGTAGGTATGGCTATATACTGTATAGAACTAAACCATTTGTGCCTTAAAAAACCGTCCGTCACCGAACGGTGAACTTACAATCGCCTGTTGCCCTCAGCGCGATGCGCGGTCCAGTTTGCCCAGCAGCGCCAGCAGGGTTGCCTGCTCATCGGGCGACAGGACGGTCATCCGGCGGGCCAGGTCGGCCTCGACCTGTGGAGCAGTGGCTTGGTAAGCGTGCAGCCCTGCCGCCGTGATATACAGGCGATGGGCGCGGCGGTCCGCTGGGTCGCCCTGCCGCTCAACCAGCTCGGCGCTTTCCAGGCGGTCGATCAGGCCGCAGATGTTACCTTTGGTCACCAGCAGCCGTTCGGCGAGTGCTTGTTGGCTTAGCCCCGGTTCGGCGGCCAGGTGGGCCAGGACGTCGAACTGCGCGTAAGTCAGGCCGTGTGCTGCCAGCAGCGAATACTGCTCGTGGGCGATGCGGTTATGCACGCGCACCAGGTGCAGCCAGATGAGTACGCTGCGTCGGTAATCCCGACTGATGTGTGCTTTGGGCCTTTTTTCCACCACGTCGCTCCAATTCGTTTATATGTATACCATTCCGGCAGTGGACTGTCAAGGGCGGCCAGGTTAGTGTTTGCTGAGTGCGGCGGCGCGTCGGGTATAATCTGCTCTGAACAGTGGTTGTGGGCCTGTATTTGTAAGGAGATAGCCCCATGCGCCTGGCGGTTCTTTCGGATATTCACGGCAATTTAGCGGCCTTGCAGGCCGTCCTGGCGGACTTGGAGGCGGTGGGCGGCGCGGACATGACCTGGATTCTGGGCGACCTAGTGGCTTTCGGACCGGAGCCGGTCGCTACTCTCGGTGTGATCCGCGCTCTACCGGAAGACAAGACTCAGGTGATCCAGGGCAACACGGATCGCTACGTCATCACCGGCGCGCGCCCCACCTGGAAGAAGCCCGACAGTGCCGAGAGCTGGGGCAAATTCGTCGCCGGGAGCAAACTGCGCGATACCAGCTTCGGCTGGACCACCGCCCATATCGGCTGGGAGGAGGCGGAATACCTGCTCAAGCTGGGGACCGATCTCGCCCTGGAAGCGCCCGGCTTCGGCTGGCTGGTGGGCTTTCACGCTGCACCGGGGGACGACGAGTACGTGCTGCTGCCGGATGTTTCCGACGACGAGCTGTTCGATGCGTTGCTGGAGCGCGAGGGCCGTATGGCCTTCGGTGGACACACCCATCTGCCGATGGACCGCACGGTAGAGACCTGGCGCATGGTGAACCCCGGTAGCGTCGGTCTGCCCTTTGACGGGGATCAGCGGGCTGCCTATGCGCTGGTGACATTCACGGACGGCAAGGCGAACGTCGAGCATCGCCGTGTGGCCTACGACGTGGAGGCGGTGATCGCCCGGCTGGAGGAACTCCGGCATCCGGCGCGTGCCTGGGTGATCGAGCGTCTGCGCACAGCAAAAGCAGGGTAGTGGATCAGGGGCAAGCGGCGAGCGACAAGCGGTAGGCGGCGGACATACCCTGCCGCTACGATTCGCGCGCAAAATACCCGTCCAGCAGTTCCGGCGTGATCAATTCCGCCGAAGAGGCTCGCAGAGTGCAGCAGTGCCGCGCCGCGATCTGCCCGCGCCGGATCGAGTCGTCGAGCGCATAGCCGTCCAGCACGTAGCTGGTCAGGAAGCCGACCGCCAGACTGTCGCCCGCGCCGTTGGTGTCGATCACCGGCGCGTCCAGGTGGACGGGATCGAAGAAGCGCACGCCATCCCGCGTGCCGAGCGCGCAGCCCTTTGCACCCATGCCCACCACCACGATCTGATCCGGCCTGGCGCGCAGGAACTGCCCGATCAGCGGCGTGGGGTCGGGGTAGTTGGCGGCGGAAAAGAACAGGATGTCGGCTTGCTCGACGAAGTCCCGGCGGTAGGGGTCGTCGCGCGAGACGATGTCTTGCAGGTCGCAGGCGACCACCGCGCCGCATTCCCGTGCCAGCGGTAGCAGGTCACGCGCCCAGTTGGGGATGTTGAAGTGCGCAAGTTTCGCCCCGGTCAACACCCGGCGGCAGGTATCGAGGTCGGGGTGCAGGGTCATGTGGCCCTTGCCGTCGTAAAAATTCTTGCGCCGCCCGTCACGGTACATGAAGTTGACGCTGCGCGCCGTCCCGGTGGGATCGGTGAACAGCGCCGTCGTGTCGATGCCGTCCCGCGCGAACTCCTCCCGGATGAAACGCCCACAGAAGTCATCCCCGACGTGGCCGATGAAGGCGGTTTTCTTGTCCAGGCGTGCGTAACCCCGCGCGGCGTAGCCGCCTGCCTGACCCACGTAGTCGATGTTTTCCGTGAAGCTGGCCTCCACGCCGAAGTCAATGTCGTTGCCGTAGGCGTAGATGTTCGTATCGATGCCGACATTGCCGATCACCACCACGTCGAACCGCGCGTCGCTCATACGCACTGCTCCCGAAGAATTTATTGCCGAGAACGCAGGGGGCTGAAGCCCTGTCTTAACAAGCGATCTATCAGTCCACTTGAGTGGACTTTGCATCTGTAGCCAGGGAATTCATTCCCTGGCGGGCTTTGCCGCCGATCACGCCGTCCCAGGGTTCGATTTCCGCCGCGATGACGGCCTCGTTGTCCTCTCCGAAGACGAAACGCGCCTTGAGCCGTTCGCCCTGCAAGACGCGCGGCAGCCAGTAAGCGTCGTCTTGCCACATCTGGTCGAACGGGATCGCTGCCACCGGGAACCAGCCGGGCCGCATTTCGTCGGTCTCTACCGGTTCGCCCTGCCAGGTCTTCGCCAGGAAGGCATAGACCACCTGATCCCACTCCGGCCTGGCGGGAAAGACGAAGATCAGCAGGGCGACGGGCAGCAGGTCGGCTTCTGCGACGCGCACGCCCGTCTCCTCGTACATCTCCCTGGCAGCCGCGCGCGCCACCGCCTCGCCGTCCTCGATCTTGCCGCCGATGCCGTTGCGTTTGCCTGCGCCGAAGCCCGTCTTTTTGAAGCCCAGCAGCACATCCTGCGGCGGGTCGCCCCGCACCAGAAAGCAGAGGGTCGCGTCTTTCATGGGGTGTCCTGTTCCTGAGACGTGTCGAACGCCGCCCGGATGTGGGCTGCTGTGGCTGCGCCGTCTACCAGCGGGCCGCGCTCTGCCACGAACCGCTTTGACCCGATGGGATCGCCGGGATAGCGCGGGAAAAGCTGGACGTGCAGGTGATTGATGCCGCCGTCGCACATCGTGTTGAGGTAGACCTTTTCTGCCCCCAACCCACGCTTGATCGCCCGGATCACGCGGAGGCACAGCGCGAACAGGCGGGCCGCTTCGTCCTCGGCCAGTTCGGAAATGTCCTCGCGGTGCGGCTTATAGACGATGATGGTGTGCCCCTTCATACGCGGGTAGCAGTCCAGCACGACGCGGAAGGCATCGTCTTCGTAGATGACCGGCTGCGCGCCGAACAGTTCGCCCGTCGCTAGGTCGTGGCAGGAATAGCAGATGCCCTGCGCCCGCAGGGCGGCGATCCGCTGCGCCAGCCGCGCGCGTTCCTGTTGCCAGTCGTTCATGCCTACCGCTCCCCGGCCAGTTGCCCGACCAGCCGCCCAATGACATGCAGGACGTCTGCGATGCCAGGCCGAAGCCAGTGCCCCGGCCCGTATCCCATGTGGACCGCGCGCTGGCCGGAGTCGTAGGGCAGGGCGAAGATGCGGATGTTCATCAGGAGCGGCGCCCTTCCGGGGGATGTGCACGCAAAAACAGGTTGATTATACGGAATTTTCGCCGTCTCGTATAATGATCGTGTTGTGAAACGAGCAGGGAGCAGCCGATGCCTTTGACTCTGGACGGCCTGGTGATCAAACAGCAGAGCGGCTTTTTTACCGTGCAGACCGAACGAGGTGCTTATGTGTGCCAGCTTCGCGGGCGGATCAAAGAGGAAGCGGCCCGTAAACGGCGCAAAACGGCAGGCGACCCCACCCTCAACTTGTGCGCCATCGGCGACCGGGTGACGATCACGGCGCTGGAGGATCGCACCGGCGTGATCGAGGCGATCCACCCGCGCGAGCGTGTGCTTTCCCGTTCGGATATCGAGGAGCGCGGCGCCGGACGCCAGGAACGCGAACAGATCATCATCGCCAACCCGGACCAGGCGGTGTTCGTGCTGGCGGTCATCAATCCCATGCCCAAACCGCGCGGCCTGGACCGCCTGCTGGTGATGGCCGAGAAGGCGCAGATTCCGTCTATTCAGGTCGTCTGCAACAAGATCGACCTGATCCCGCGCGAGGAGGCCGACACGCTCTTTGCCCTCTACCGCCGCCTGGGCTATCCGGTGCTGTATACCAGCGCGCGCACGGGCGAGGGCGTTGATGAACTGCGCGCGCTGCTGACCGGGCGGCTCTCCGTCCTCACCGGGCCGTCGGGAGTCGGCAAGACCAGCCTGCTCAACGCCGTCCAGCCGGGGCTGGGACGGGCCGTGCGCGCCGTCAGCCGGGCCACATCAAAGGGCCGCCACACCACCGTTCACCGCGAGTTGATCCCGCTGAGCGGCGGCGGCTACGTGGCGGATACGCCCGGCATCCGCACCATCTCGATCTGGGACGTGGAGCCGGGCGAGCTGGACGCTTATTTCGTGGACATTCGTCCGTTCGTGCGGGACTGCGCCTTTGCCGATTGTACCCACGCGCACGAACCCGGCTGCGCCGTGATCGCGGCGGTAGAGCGCGGCGAGATCGATCCGGGCCGCTACGAGAGCTACCTGCGCCTGCGCGAGGAGATCGAGAACAGCTACGAAGACTGGGTGTGAGGTCGGGCGGGGTCAGGCAGACGCCGCCGCCCGACCGCACGTGCTTACTCCGCAACCGTGATGACGACGACGAACGCGCCCGCGTTGTTCTCCAGCGGCGAGTCGTTGACCTGGAACTTGAGCACGCCGTCGGCGTCGGCGGTGAACGTCCCGCCCGCCCCCACCGGGAACGGCGTTCCTTCCCCGATGCGCCCGACCAGCGCGGGAATCTGCGCGTCCGGCAGCGGGTAACGCGCCACGTTCTCCGGGTCGGGATCGACCGCCGACGCGATTCCGGCCCCGCCTGCCGGGCCGTAGAATCGGCACACGTCCAGGTCCAGGTTGGTACAGGGGTGAACCAGCCCGGCGGCGCGCAGCGTGAAACTCTGCCCGGCGGACACAGATACGCCGGAGTCCACCCATGCCGCATTGCCCGGCACGATCAGCGGCACGGTGATACGGTGCGGCAGCAGGCGGACCGGCAGCGCCCGGATGACTGCGTTCGACCAGGGTTCGGGTTGGCCCGGTGGCGCGTCGGCGGTCAGCGCCAGCCGATAGCCGACCTCCAGGGTCGTGCGCTCGCCTGCCGAGCTCACGTCCACGTGGCCATCGAGTACGCCGATCACCAGGTGGTTTTCGTCTTCTGCCCGCATAAAGACCGTGCTGCTCAGGGCGATCTCCACGCCGTTGACGCGGAAATGCACCGTCACCCCTTCCGGCGACTGGACCAACATGCCGTCGCGCGGGGCTTCTGCGCAGGCGGGGTCGCCGACGCCGGTGGTCAGGTAGAACGCCTGCATCGGCGCGGTGTAGGCGCTGGCGTCTTCGGCGGCGACCACGCGCAGCGTGGCGGGGGGGCAGTTCAGGGTCAGCAACGGCGCGTAAACCCACCCGCTCCCGCCCTGGAAGCTGACGCGCAGCCAGTCTCCGGCCTGATTGCGCCCGCTGGCGGTGACATTTTCGCCTGCTGCCGTCGTGCCCAGCGTGGGGTATTGCATCCCCGGCCCACTGCGCACATTGACGGCTCGTTCGACTTGAGCGGTGCAGGTCGGCGGTGGCGCAGCCATTGCCTCCGGCGGAACGTCGCTGCGCAGGCGCGCGTCGCCGAAGAGCACGAAGGTCACGTTCTGGCCCGGCAGCATTTCCGGCAGGTCGGCCCGCAGCGACAGCACGGCCACGCCCCACTGGTTGGCTGCCGTGTCCAACGGCGCCGTCGCCAGAGAGGCCAGGCGGGTCAGGTCGGCGGTGTCGCCCGGCGAATCGAAGTCGGGCAGGGTGGCGGCGTCCCAACCGGTGGCGACGACCTGGGTATATCCGTAGCAGGCGGTGTTGCGCGCGAGTCCGCTGCACGACTCGTCCGCGAGGGCCAACGCCTGTTGGACCAGGGCCGGGCAGGCGTCCTGGCCGCCCTGCGCGGCGGCGGGGTGGGCACTCTGGGGAAAACCCACGCCGAGCAGAGCAGCGGTGAAGACGAGGGCAAGACTCCGAATGTATTTCATAGGAAACCTCTCCTGCAACCAATACTTTACGTCTCAGTATACAGATTCTTTGCAGGCGCGATACTGCCACTCCCGCCGCCTTCTCCGCCCTTTCCGGTTTGAAAACTCTGACCGCCCGCCCCCCGCCGCGTTTTTTCCTCTTGACGGGCCTGTGATATACTGACTTGTGATATGTTGACCGATTCTGAACGCGCGCGCCTGGAAACACGTCTTGCCGCCTGGAACGTGCGGCTGCACGCTTGGGGGCTGGACGGGCTGACTGCCGCCCTGCTGGAGGCTGCCGAGCCGTTCAGCCTGATCGGGGCGCAGGTGCTTTACGTGGCGCAGCCCACGCTGGGGTTATTCGTCCCGGTGGAGTCGGTGGGGCGGTGGGCCAGGCTGCTGGAAGACCCGGCCAATCTGGCCTGGTTGCGCGCCCGGCTGACCGCTTCTGGCGAGGGCGATGTCTGAGGGGCTGCGCTCTACCTGCCGGAGTGAGGGGGTGAAGGGTTGGACTCGACCGTCGGCCTGTTGACCTTGCTGTTTCTGGTGCTGGCCTTTGTGCTGCTGGTGCTGAACACGCAGTTCTTGCGCGTGCTGCGGCAGCGCGGTGTCCAGCTTGCGCTGCGGCGCATCCCGGCCTACCAGCAGGTGATGCCGCCCGCCGTCGGCGAAGCGGTGGAAAGCGCCCGCCCGATGCACGTCTCTTTCGGCGGCAGCGGCCTCGGCGCAGAGACCACCGTTTCGGCTCTGGCCGCCTCGGAAGTGCTCTATCACCTCGCCGAGCGGGTGGCCGTCGGCAATGAGCCGCCGATCATTTCCCTCAGTGACCCGACCGCGCTCGGCCTGGCGCAGGGCACGCTCCGTCGCGCCTACCAGACCCGCCAGCGTCTGGGCGCCTACCGCAGTTCGGCGGCACGCTGGTATCCGCCGGGGCTGGCATTCGCGGCGGGGGTCGGCGCGGCGTTGGCCGAAGAGGACGCCAACATGAGCGTGCTGGTAGGCCGCCTGGGGCCGGAACTGGCCTTCATCGGCGAGGCCGCCACGCGCTATGACCAGGTCTTTATCGCCCAGAGCGACCAGCCGGAAGGGCAGGCCGTCGGCTGGGTGATGTCCGAGTCGCCCTTGATCGGAGAAGAACTGTACGCTGCAGGGGCCTATCTTTCCCGGCATCCGTCGGCGCTGCAACTGAGCCAGCTGCTGGCGACCGAAATCCTGCGCCTGGTGGTGATCCTGGGGATCGTGCTGGCGGCGGTGCTGGCGGTCGCGTCGAAGTTGGGCGGTGTGTTGAGTGTGACGATCCTGATCGGCGCGGCGTTGGCGGCGTTGCTGGCGGCGGTGCTCTACGCGCGTTCGACGGCGCGGGGAGGGAAGTAAGCCATGCGCCGACTGCTGGCTATCCTGTCCGCGAGTATCGTCATCGGCATGGGGCTGATCACCCTGTTCGGCCTGCTGCCCGGTTCACCTATCGCCCAGGTGACGGCTCTGTTCATTCAGCTGGTGGTCATCGTCGGGGCGGTGGCGGTGGTGATCGGCGTGCTGAACCTGCTGTGGGTGCATCTGCGGCGTGTGCTCAACGGCGATCCGGGCTGGGGCTACAGCCTGGCACTGTTCTTCGCCGCGCTGGCCGTGATCGTCCTGGTGCTGGTCGAGCGGCTGGGGCTGCTGGACGGCGTGACCGGAGCGGGCGTGTCGGCGAGCGGCTTCCTGTTCACGGCGGTGCAGGTGTCGGTAGAAAGCGCCCTGGCGGGCCTGCTGGTGTTTTTTCTGGTCTATGCCGCCGCCCGCCTGATGCGCCGCCGCGTGACGTGGTGGGCGCTGCTGTTCACCGTCACGCTGTTGGTGGTGCTGCTCGGCTGGCTGCGTATCCCGGCGCTGGGCGCGCTGAACGACGTGAGCGAGTGGATTCGCACGGTATGGGCGTCTGCCGGAGCGCGCGGGCTGTTGCTCGGCGTTGCGCTCGGCACGGTGACGGCGGGTGTGCGTGTGCTGCTGGGGCAGGACCCCAGCTACCGGGAGTGAACAACCTCACCCCGGTCAGTCCCGCTCCGCAGGTGGAGGGGGAGCTTAACCGCCCTGGCTTTCTCTTCTCTGGCTGCGGGGAAGAACGTGGGGTTGAGAAAGTAGAGTAAGGTTGTGACGGAGAACCGCCCTGCGGGTAAATGGGATAGTGATCTGCCGGACTGGCTGCGCGGCCACATTCATCCGCCGCCTGGCATTGAGGAGCACCCCCCGGCGAAGACCGGGCCTGAAGAGGCCGCGCCCGTTGCGCCCGGCGACATGCCCCGCTTCACCGGCTTACTCCCCTGGTTGGACCAGCAGGCTTCCGGCGCTCCGGCGGGTGGGTCGCCTTTCGATCAGGGCGCACCGTCGCCGGAGTCGTTGCGCGGGCTGACCGGGCAGCTTCCCTGGCTGGAGGATGTGGTTTCCCGGCAGCCGTCCGCCGAAGAACCGCCGACCGATGATAGCGGGCCGGTGGACCTGGGCGCGCTGGAGTGGACGGAGCCGGACGCGGCCGGTCCGGGGGCCAGCGGGTTGCCCTTTGATCAGGACACACCGTCGCCGGAGTCGTTGCGCGGGCTGACCGGGCAGCTTCCCTGGCTGGGCGATGGGGTTTCCCGGCCACCTGCCGCCGGTCAACCGCCGGCCCCTGCCGCCGACCTGGCTGCCCTGGACTGGATGGCCGATGTTGAGCCGGAGCAAATCCCGCTCGACGAACTGCCGACCGCCGAATGGCTGAGCCAGGCGCCCATCCCGATCATCCCGACCGAGATCGAGCCGCCTCCCTCCGAGGCGCCGATCCCGGACTGGCTGGCGGCTGCCGAATCGCTCGGCCACACCGAGCCGCCTGTCGCGCCGTCTGCCGCATCCGGCGAGAGCGTTCCCGACTGGCTGGCCACCGCCGATGTCTTGGAGCAGGCTCAGGCTGCCGAACCGCCCGCCCCGGCCCAGGCCGTCCCCGACTGGCTGGGTTCTGTGGATGACTTCGCGGCCGGGTTTGCAGAAGAGGCGCCTGCCGCCGGGCCGTCTGCCGGGGCGGTCCCCGACTGGCTGGGGGCTGCCGATGAGTTCGCCGCCGGGTTTGCGCAAGAAGCGCCTGCAGAGGAAGTTCCCGCCGGGGAAGCCGCGCCGGAGTGGATCAAGGCCGATACCGGGACATTGCCGGAGACGGCGGCCTCTGACCTGACTTATGAGGCGTGGATGGAACAGCAGGAGGAGGCGCAGCGCCAGCCGACTCCGGAAGAACTGCTGGCTGCCGAAGTCCCGGATTGGTTTGAGGCGGTTGCGGCAGAGACGCCGGAAGAAGCGCCCGCCGCGCCTGCTGCTCCTGCCAGGAGCGGGCCGGATTTCGTGCCCGACTGGTATCTGGGCCTGGAGGAGCAGGATACTTCTGCTGCGCCGGAGTGGTTCTCCAAGCTGGACTTTTCAGCGGATGTGCTGGCTGCCGCGCCGGAACTGCCGCAGGAAGCCCCGTCTCCGCCGCCTGCCCCGTCATCAGAAGAGGCCGCTTTCGATTTCGGCGCCGATCTGGGTGCAACGCCCGCTGCTGCTGCGCCTACTGAGGAGGTGCCGGATTGGTTCGCCGGGATTGACCTGGGCGCGCCCGCTGCGCCGCCCGCCCCGGCAATGGAAGAACCGGCCTTCGACTTCGGCCCTGAGCCGGGCGAAGCGTCCGCTGCTGCTGCGCCTGCTGGAGAAGTGCCGGATTGGTTTGCCGATTTCCGGGAGCAGCCCGAACAGCCTGCCGCGCCGCCGCCTGTTCCTGCTGCCGCGCCGCTGGACGAGGTTCCCGACTGGCTCAATGCCCTGCCTGCCGACATGCCCGCCCGGCAAGAGATTCCGCCGGAGCTGTTCTCGACGGATGCGATGTTCGCCGAGGCTGCTGAGCTGGACTTCATGAACCTGATCGACCAGCAGCTTGGCGCAGAACCGCCCGTGTCGTCTGCCCCGGCGGAGATGATGACCGAGCGGGAGGCCCAGTTCGACCTGGACGATTTGCTGGCCGAATTGCAACTGCCCGAAGGTGCGCCCCTGACCGGACTGAGCGGGATGCAGGTGCAGTCGCCTGCTGCGCCCGCCATCCCGACGGAGGCCGGGCCTGAGGTGCCGGATTGGCTCGCCCGCGCCCGCCCGACGGCAGAAGGCGGACGACAGGTGTCGGCAGTGGCAGAGGCGCTACGCAGCCCGGAGACGCCGCTGGAAAATCTGACCGAACGGCTCAAAGCGTTGCGTATCCTGACCGGCGAGGCGGCCAAAGTCGAGCCGGCGCCTGCCCCAGATCAGCCCTCTGACGCGATCTTGGCGAGCATTACCGGCGGTCTGATCCCCACCCAGGTCTTCCGTGACCCCGGCGCGCCGGAGATGATCGACGCCGTCCGGCTGGACGAGGCGCAGCAGGCGCGCGTGAAAGCGCTTGAAGCGTTGCTCGGCCTGGACAGGGTGTTGCCGCAGGTGCAACTGGACGATGAGGGTCAGCCGATTCCGGTGGACGAGCGGGCGGAGGCCAGGGAAGTTTCGCGCATTGCCCGCGCCGAACGCCGCGCCCGCGCCCGCTCTCGCCGCAAGCTCGACCGCGCCGCGATCAGCCTGCTGTTGCTGGCGGCCATGATCCTGCCCTTCTTCGTGGGGGCGTTGCGCATTGTGGAGCCGCCCGCTGCCGTGCTCGACCCGGCCCGTCAGGGTACATTAGACCGCGCGATCCAGCGGCTGGGGCAGGGCGATCTGGTGCTGGTCGGCTTTGAATATTCCCCCACCGCCGCCGGGGAGCTGGACCCCCTGGCGCAAACGCTGTTGACACACCTGCTGCTGCGCGGCGCGCGCCCGGTGATCGTGAGCACCAACCCGGCAGGCATTCTGCACGCGCGGGATGTGCTGGCCGGGCTGGCCGGCGATCCCTTCCTGCTGGCGCATCGGGGCCGCGCGCCGGACGATCCGCTGGGGATGCCGGATGACTATGTGATCCTGCCCTATCTGCCGGGCGGCGTGGTAGGGCTGCGCGCCCTCACTGCCACCAGCACCGATCCCCATGCACTGAACCGGGGCGTCTTCGCCGCCGATTTCCAGGGCAACCCGACCGGGCTGGATGTGCGCTTCATGCAGATTTCCTTCAAGCTGGTGCTGGTGCTGGCCGAGCGGGGCGACGACCTGCGCCTGTGGGTCGAGCAGGTGGCCTCGGCGGTGAACCTGCCGGTGGCGGCGGGGGTGACGGCGGCGGCCGAGCCAGTGGCGCGGCCTTACTTCGCCGCTGGCCAGTTGATGGGTCTGCTGGCGGGCTACCGCGACGCTTACACCTATGATCAGGTCCTGTTGCGCTCGCTGCCGCCGGTGACGCCGCTGCCGCCGCGCGGTGCGGGTGAGGCCGCCGCCGCGCCGACATCCACCGTCGATCCCAATGCGACGCCGTTGCCGGAAGGGCTGGCGACGTTGACGCCGACGCCGACGGCCACACCGACGGCCACGCTGACGCCGACCGCTACACCCACCGAGACGCCCATCCCGACCGATACGCCTACCCCTACACCGCTGACGGCGCGGGATGCCACCGCGACCGCACGGGCGATTGCCTCCGGCACGCTGCCGCCGACGCCGCTGCCCACGCGACAGTCCTTTGTCACGGCCACGCCCATGCCGGAGGGGGGGGTGGTGGGCGGCGTTGTGGAAGCGACGGCCCAGCCGGGCATCGTGACGGCAGAGCGGCCCTACCAGGATGAGCGGTGGTACAGCATGGGCCTCGGCGCACTGACCGCCGTCGGCATTATCGGGTTAGGCGCGCTGGTGAACCTCGCGCGCGGGATTCGTCGGAGGCGTGAACCGTGACGCCAGAAACGCTCGATACGCTGGCCGGATGGGTCGGTCTGGTGCTGACTCTGCTCATCTTCAGCTACCTGCTGGCCGATAACTTCCTGTACCGGCTGGCGATATATCTGTTTGTGGGTGTGGCGGCGGGCTATGCCGCCGTCGTCGCGGTGGAAGGGGTCTTGCTGCCCTGGCTGCGCGGCACGTTACTGGCTCCCGGTGCAGACGTGGGCCAGGTTGTGCTCGGTGTGATCCCGCTGGTGGTAGGGTTCTTGCTGCTGCTGAAAGCCTCGCCGCGTCTGTCACGCCTGGGCAACCTGGGGATGGCTTTTTTGATCGGTGTCGGCGTGGCGGTGAGCCTGATCGGCACGGTCAGCGGCACGCTGCTGCCGTTGGCTGCCTCGACGGGATCGTACCTCGGCGCGAATCTCGTGGACGGCCTGATCCTCATCCTGGGCACGATCACGACGCTGCTCTACTTTCAGTATCTCGCCGTGCGCCGTCCCGATGGCGAAGTGGTCCGTCCGCCGGTGCTGCGCGTCGCCGCGACCATCGGCCAGGTATTCCTGATCATCGCCTTTGCCTCGCTCTACGCCGGGGCGATTGTGTCCAGCATCACCGTGTTCAGCGAACGGTTGGCGTTTTTGTTGGCGCGGATGTTGGGGTGAGTGTTATCGAGAGAAATGCAGTGGATTTGAAATCCCAGGGCACGCCTGTTCCTGACATGGATTTGTTAATTGCATCAACAGCCCTGGTTTACAGTCTGCCGCTGGTGACAAACAATCCGCGCCACTATCAGAATGTGCCCGGTCCGGTCTTGGAAAACCGGGTGGCTTGAAGCCGAACATATTTTAGGGGGAATCGCTTTGCTTCTTCGTCGGCTGCCCGTCCTCATCCTGATAACCCTGCTCCTGCCCGCCCCGGCGACCCATGCCCGGCAATCGGATGAGCAGGTGTGGTATTACGCCATCACGGGCGGCGGGCAGTTGGTCGCCTACACGGCGGACAGGCAGATGAACACGCTGATCGCGGGTGGCGTGGGGCAGGATGCTTACGGCTGGCGGTTGGACGCTGAAACGGGCATGGCGCTCCTGGCGGTTGATGGCGCGCGCGGCCTGTACCGTCTGGAACCGACGGCAGCGGCGCTGCTGTCGCCCATCCCCGGCGGCCCGGCGGCGTTTTCTGCCGGACCGGGGGTGGATGGGCCACTGCTGCGGCGTCTTAACGGGGCGCGCTGGCTGATCTTCGACGGCGGCGTGACCTGGCTGGCGGTAGGGGCGGGCGAGCCGGTGCAGATCGGTTTCTACAACCCGGATGTGATCTTGCACCCGGCGGAGCAGGTTCTTTCCCCTGACGGGCGCTACCTGCTCGTCGTGGACGATCCCGATTTCCCGGCGCGTTACCGCGTGTGGGATACCGCCGCCCAGGATTACGTGGCGCAGGGCGCGGGCAGCCAGGCGGGAGATGATACCTGGACGGTGCAGATCGCTTACGGGACGGGCGGCTTCGTGGTCAGCCGCACCCTGCCTGCCGAGGCGTTCCTGTACCGTTATGCCGATGCGGCGGCGGTGGCGATCCCGGCGCAGGATAACCGCCGCTATTTTGAGGTTCTGTCGGACGGCGCGGTTTTGTTCTGGCAGCAGCGGGCGCAGGGCGATCTCGCGCCCGGTATCTATCATTTCGACCCGGTGGCGGACGTTTACCGACTACTGTTGCCCGACGCCACGCCGTTGCCGTTCCGGGTTGCTGATGGCTGACCGCTAATGGCTGCTGCTGATCGCTGAAAGCTGGCCTATGGCTGAGGAACAACTGGCACTTAATTCCATCATCGCCGCCGATTTTGGCAGCGTGCACACGCGCGCCGTGCTGATCGACCTGGTGGACGGCGCGTACCGCTTGGTGGCCCGCGCCGAGACGCGCACGACGGTGGGCGATCCCCATCACGATGTGAGCGTGGGGCTGCGCCGTGCCCTGGCTCAGATGAGCGAGATCACCGGGCGGCGGCTGCTGTTCGGCGAGGGCGACAAGGCGCAGGTGATGATGCCGGAGCGCCCCGACGGCAGCGGCGTGGATACCTTCGTGGCGACGGCCAGCGCGGGCCGGCCTCTGCGCGTGGTGCTGGTCGGCCTCATGCCCGAAGTGAGTCTGGTCAGCGGGCAGCGTGCGCTCTCCGGCTCTTACGTCCAGGTGACGGATACGCTCTCTCTCTCGGATGTGCGCACGGAAGAGCAGCAGGTGAACGACATCCTCACGCACAGCCCGGACCTTGTCCTGATCGTCGGCGGCACAGACGCCGGGGCAGAGGAGGCGATCCTCAACCTGGCGCGGGTGGTGCGCACGGCTGTGCAGCTTGCCCGCCCGGACGCCCGCCCGACCGTCGTCTACGCCGGCAACCGTGTCCTCCAGCGGCGCGTGCGCGAGGTGATGGGCGACACGGTCGAACTGCTGCTGGCGGACAACGTGCGTCCCAGCCTGCGGGATGAAAACCTGGGCGCGGTGCAACAGGAGCTTGCCGCCGTCTTCGATCACTACCTGGCGCGCGTGGTGGGCGACGGCTTTGACGAGATCGGCCAGACCAGCCGCCTGGGCGTCCTGCCGACGGCGCAGGCGTTTGTCAACATTGCGCGCTTTGTGGGCGAGTTCGCGCCCAGGGATTCTGCCGGCGTGCTGGCGGTAGACGTGGGCAGCGCCACCACCACCGTCACTGCCGTGATCGGGCGGCGGCCCTATGCCAGCATCCGCAGTGACCTAGGCGTGGGGCACAACGCCGCCGCCGTCCTTAAGGCGGCGGGTACGGCTAACCTGCGTCGCTGGCTTACCTGGGATGCGACCGACGAGGAGATTGCCGATTACGTCTACAACAAGACGTTGCGCCCGGCCACCGTGCCGATGACGGCGCAAGACCTGGAACTGGAACACGCTCTGGCGCGTGAGGCGATCCGGCTGGCGGTGCAGGCGGCCCGCCCGTCTTGGCGGCTGGGGCGTGGCGCGACCCTGCCTAACCTGCGTCCAGTGATCGGCGCCGGGGCGGTGCTGGCGGGCGCTCCCCATCCGGGCATGGCGGCGCTGATCCTGATGGACGCGCTCCAGCCGGTTGGCGTGACCGAAATCCTGCTCGACCCGGTAGGCCTGATCCCGGCACTGGGCGCGGTGGCCTATGTGCAGCCTGCCGCCGCCGTGCAGGCGCTCGACGAAGGCGACCTGCTGCGCGTCGGCACGGCCATCTGCGCCGACGGGCCGGTGCGCATCGGGCGCGGCGGCATGAGGATCACGATTAAGCTCGCCGATGGCACGGTGGAAAAACGTGCCCTTCGCGGCGGCACGATCTGGACCTATCCCCTGCCGCCCGGCCAGACGGCCCAGCTGGAGGTGCGTTTGTCGCGCGGGTTGAGCATCAACGGCAGGACGCGCGTCAAAATGACCGCGCATGGCGGCATGGCAGGCCTGATCTTCGATGCGCGCGGGCGTCCGCTGCCCTTGCCGCGCCAGGCCGAGGCGCGCGCCCGGCTTTACCCGGCCTGGGTCGCCGGGACGCAGGGCCGGGTTAAACTGCGTGTGGACGAGATCGACGCCTCGGAGGTGGACGCCAAGGCGCTGGCCGGGGCTGAGATTGACCGCCTGGAAGAGCAGGCTGCCCCCGTCTTGGCGGAGGAGGCTGCGCCTGTCGCCGTGAAGCCGCGCCGAGGTGGGTTGTTTGGGCGGCGCAGAAAGGGCGCGCCGGAAGAAGAGGCCGATCTGGCCGAAGCAGAGGCTGCCGTCGCGGCGGTGTTGGACGACTCCGACCTGGGCTTTGAGGGCGACGTAATGGAGGAGGTGAGCCAAAAGCCGCGCCGACGCGGGCTATTCGGGCGGCGGGGCAGACGGGCCACAGACCAGACCGCGCCACAAGAGACCCCGACCCCCGAAGTCGACTCGACCGCAGCCATGTTGGATGAGCTGCGCCTGGGCAGCCAGGAAGACAAGAAACGCTCCCGCTGGGGACGCCGCTGAATACGTTCTCAGGGTTGAGTTCTGAGTTTTGAATTCAAAACGTTGAACTCAAAACTTGTGGAAAGCGCAACCTGATGGCACTGTACTACCCCGACCAGACGATGGTCCTGCCGATGACCACCATCCGACGTGAGCGGTTGCTGCCGCCGGACGCCTTCGGTGAAGTGCTGGTGAACGAGCTACAGCGCGTGGACGCCTATACCGTCGTGGCGCGCGGGGTCATTCCGGCCCGCTACCTGCTCCTGGACCTGATGAACCCTTTTGGCCTGAGCGACCCGGCCCAGGTGCTTGACTACATCCAGGTGGAGCCGGGCGCGGTGGTTGAGGCAGGGCAGGCGCTTGCCGCCGACCACACCAAAAAACGCGGCCCGGTGTTGCGCGCTCCGGCAGGTGGGTTGGTCTCGCAGTTGATCGATGGTCGCCTGGTGCTGGAAACCGACCTGACCACCTACGAAGTCCGGGCGGGGTTCACCGGCACCGTCACCTCGGTGCGCCCCGGACGCGGCGTGCTATTGGAAACGACCGGCGCGCTGATCCAGGGGGTGTGGGGCAACGGGCAGAGCGTCTTCGGCCTGCTCAAGTCGGAGCCGATGGGCGGTCTGACGGCGCTGGAATCGGGCGAATTCGTGACCGAATGGCGCGGGGCCATCGTCGTCACCGCCGGGCCGCTTACCCGCGACTCGCTACGCCGGGCCGTTGCTGCCGGGTTGGGCGGGCTGATCGGGCCGAGTATGCACGCGCACTTGCGCGAATTCGCGCTCGGCCTCAAAATCCCCATCATGCTGACAGAGGGGTTCGGCGCGGAGCGGATGAGCGCGCCGACGCACGGGCTGTTGATGGACTGCGCCGGCAAGCAGGCGGCTTTGGAGGCCAGGGTGCCGCAGCGCTGGCAGGGGGATCGCCCGGAGGTGATCGTGCCACAGGCCGGCGAGCGCCAAACTGCGCCGCTCGCGCGCGATGAACCGCTGCGGTTGGGCGGCGATGTCCGCATCACCCGCAGCCCGTACCTGGGGATGGTGGGCAAAATCAAGAGCCTGCCCACGTCGCCCCAAGCTATCGAGAATGGCCTGCGTCTCCTGGTCGCCGAAGTGCAGCTTCCGACCGGGCGGACCGTGAAAATTCCGCTGGCGAACCTGGAACTGTTCGGTCGAGGGTAGCCCCCAGGTCGCGGGGCTTCGGGGTCCCGTACTGTGAAGGAGTGAATGCATGTCCAGAGATGATTTCAACCGCGACGACTTCGCGTTCGGCGGCGATGAGTTCGGAGAGGAGGAGCCGTTTGCTGACTTCGACATGGGCGAAGCCAGCGACGTGCCCGAATTCGGCGACCAGGAGGCTGCCGCCGAACGCAGCGAGACCATCTTTGGTCTGCGCCGCCCCTTTTTCTTCCTGCTGCTGGGTGCTGGGGCGTTGTTCTGCGTGGTGCTGCTGATCGTCGTGGCGATCATCCTGGCGAATCAGGGGCCGTCGGACATCGACCTGACCGTGACCAGTGTCCTGGCGACCAATACCTATGTCGCTGCTGCGCTGAACATGACCGAGACGCGCAACGCCATCACCAACACGCCCACGCCGACCTTCACGCCGACGGCGACTTTCACCGAGACGCCGACTGCCACGCCGACCGCCACGCCGGAGACACCCACGCCGGCGGTCCTGTTGGTGACACCGACTGCCCAGGTGCTTGATACCAGCGCCATCAACCAGACGGCGACGGCTATCGCCGCCATCCTGCTCGGTGGCACGCCCACGCCGGAGGAAGGCGCTCCGCTCGGTGAGGTCGTCACGGCCACGCCCACGCTGTCTGGCCTGCCGCAAACCGGCCTCTTCGACGACTTCGGGGGCGGCGGCGGGATTACCGGCCTGGCGACGGCGGGCCTGGCCGCGTTGGGACTGGCGGCGGTGATCTTCGTGGCGCGCCGTCTGCGCACACAGTAGTGGGGACGCCGACCCAGCGCTCCTGCGCAAGAGGGTAACGCTCTTAACCCGGAGGGCGGCGCCATGCGTCGCCCTTTTTGTGTTGCGCAGGTGGATTTACATGCCGACTCTAGGATTTTGCGTTAAAACAGAGCCTGCACGCCGCCGCTTAAAGCGCTGCCTCTACGCAGGGGGGATCATGTCGGGCAAGTCCTTCATCTACTACCGTAACAACGATTTGAAGCGCGTGTTGGACCTGCTGGCGAACGATCACTGTGTGGCGGTGATCGGCCTCAGCAACTTCGGCAAATCCGTTCTGTTGCGCGCCTTGCAAACGCCCGATGTGATGCAGCACCTTCAGGCGCGGATCGGTATGCCGTCGCTGTTCGTCTATGTGGACTGCAACCGGATGCTGGAACTATCGCCGCGCGGCTTTTACGAGGCTACCCTGCGCGCTGTGCTGGAGATGTTAATCGCTATCGACGATCCGCTGCGTGCCCAGGTAGACGCGCAGTACCGCATTGTCGTTTCGCCGCCCAACGATTTCGCCGTACCGCTGGCCTTCAATGACGCCCTGGTGACATTGGTCGAGAGTGGAGGGCGGCGCGTCGTCCTGCTGCTGGACGAGTTCGACCAGGTGTTGGACGGCATCGAGACGCGCGTGCTGCTCAACCTACGTGCTCTGCGCGACCGCTACGGCGCTGCCCTCAGCTATGTCACCGCCACCATCGCGCCGCTGGCGCAGGGCCGCCAGGACGATGACGTGGCGGAGTTTGCCGAGTTATTCGACGCCAGCAAAGTTTTCCTCGGCCCGCTTTCAGCCCAGGAGACGCGCAGCATGGCCGCGGCCCTGTTTGCTGCCGCCGGGGATTCCCTGGATGAGGCGGAAAGCGCGTTTGTGGCCGCGCAGGCAGGCGGGCATCCCGGCCTGATCCAGGCAGTGGTGCAAACGCTGCTTCAGGTCGAAAGCGGTGCGCCGGGCCGCTTTCAACAGCAGGCGTTCGAGCTGGCGAACGCCGCCCTGGAACACGACCGCCTGATCGGTAATGAACTGGCCCGTTTGTGGGCACAGCTTTCCTCAACTGAGCAGCAGGCCGTCATCGACCTGGTGACGTTGGACCGCCTGCCGAAGGAGATGCGCCCGGTGTTGGAACAGCGCGGCCTGTTGCGTCCGCCAGAGGACGGCGCGGATTCTCCCCAGTTGTTCAGCCAGCTTTTCGCCCGCTTTGTCCGTCGTCAGGCCTTGCATCGCCGGGAACGGCCCAGTGGGGTGTGGATCGACACCGATTCCGGCGAGGTGTGGGTCGATGGCTACGCCGTTCCCACGCTGACCGACCTGGAATACCGCTTGCTGCTGTTGTTATATGGCCGCCTGGACAAGCTGTGCGACAAGTTCCAACTGGTCGAGGCCGTCTGGGGACAGGAGTATATCGACGATGTAGACGACGCCCGCATCGAAAAGCTGGTCAGCCGCCTGCGCGCCAAACTGGAAGATCACCCTGGCGCGGCCCGCTATCTCGTGACGTTGCGCGGGCGCGGCTACCGGCTGTCCAGCACCCCGGAAGCTATATCCTGAATAAAAAATCGTTTGGTAAAATACACAAAATCAATGTTATACTTGCGGTGAAGTTACTGTTGACCAAGACGCGATAGCGGGGAGGGAATCATCCTGACAGCTCGTTCGCGTCGTTCTGCCTGTCCGGCGCTGCCGGTCGTCCACGCCCAAAGATCGCCTTTCACGCATCTTTCCCGTCACAGGGATAACGCCCGTCATACGGCGAGACGGGGTGGAAGATGACTTTACGCATCAAAACACTGATGATGATCAGCCTGACCCTGGTCGGGTTGATCGTGGTGCTGCTGGTGGCGTCGCAGACGATCTTGTTGCGCAGTTTCGCCGACCTGGAGGAGCAGTACCTGCGCCGCGATCTTCAGCGTGCGGTCAATGCCATCGCCGGGCAGACCAACACCATGACCATCTCGCTTCGGGATTGGGCGCACTGGGACGCCACGTACCGTTTTATACAGCAGGCCCGCCAGGCATACGTCACCGAGAATCTCGCCGACGCGACGTTGATCAATTTGCAGGTGGGCCTGATGGTCTTTATCAACGCTTCCGGCGACGTGGTCTTTGCTAAGGCTGTCGATCTGGCGCAGAAACAGGAAACCGCCCTGCCTGCCGGCCTGGACGATTATCTGGTCGCCGGGAGTCCCCTGCTGAACTATGCTGATGAGACCGATGATGTGCAGGGGCTGTTGTTACTGCCGGATGGTCCGTATCTCGTTGCTGCCATGCCCGTGCTGACCTCGGATGAACAAGGCCCGCCCGCAGGCGTGCTGATCTGGGGGCGACCCCTGGATGCGGATTGGGTCGCTGCCCTGTCTGCGTCGTTGTCCCTGTCGCTATCCATGCGCGTTTTCGATGATCCCGCTCTGCCGGACGATTTCCGCCAGGCCGGGGTGTCTTTACAGTCGCCCACCGCGATTCATCCGCTGGACTCGCAGACGATTGCCGGGTATATCCTGTTCCCGGACATTGCCGGCAATCCGGCCTTGATTCTGCGGGTCGAAACCCCCCGCAACATCTACGTGCAGGGACAGGCCAGCCTGTTCTATTTTTTGCTCGCGTTACTGGTGGCCGGTCTGATCCAGGGCTGCATTGTGTTGGTGCTGTTGGAAAGGATGGTGTTGGCCCGGTTGATTCGCCTGGGAGCCAGTGTGCGCTGGATCGGCACGAACCGCGACTTCGCCGCACGGGTGCACATGTGTGGCGCGGATGAGCTGACCGACCTGGGAAACACCGTCAACGACATGCTGGCGGCCCTCCAGGAGTCTCAGGAGGCGTTACGCCGGGCGCACGAGAATCTGGAAGAACTGGTCGTCGCACGAACGGCTGATCTCTCCGCAGCCAATCTGCAACTCCAAGAGCAGATCGCCGAGCGCCAGCAGGCTGAGGATTCTCTGCTGCACGAGCGCCGCCTGCTGCGCACCTTGATCGACAGTCTGCCGGACTACGTCTATGTCAAGGACACGCAGAGCCGCTTCCTGATCGCCAACGTGCAAACGGCCAAAGGCATGGGTGCCGCCTCGCCGGACGATTTGTTGGGCAAGACCGACGACGACTTCTATGCCCCGCAATACGCTGGGCGCTATCGCGCCGACGAGCAAGCAGTCGTCCGGTCCGGTCTGCCGTTGGTCAATCGAGAAGAACCCGTGCCCGACCGTCAGGGAAACGTCCGCTGGTTCCTGACGACCAAAGTGCCGTTGCGCGATCCCCAAGACGGCGTGGTCGGACTGGTCGGCGTCAGCCGGGACATTACCCCGCTCAAGCAGGCCGAGGAAGCATTGCGCCGGGCGCGCGACGAACTCGAACGGCGCGTGGAAGAGCGCACTGCCGAACTGTCGCAGGCCAATGCCATCCTCACTGAGCAGGTGGCCGAGCGCCAGCGCGCCGAAGAAGCCCTGGCGCAGGAGCGTAACCTGCTGCGCACGCTGATCGATAACCTGCCGGATTACGTCTATGTCAAGGACCGCCAGAGCCGCATTCTGCTGAACAATGTGGCCCATGCCTGCCAGCTGTTCGGTCTGGCCTTGCCGGAAGAGGCCATCGGCAAGACCGACTTCGATTTCTTTTCGCCGGAACTGGCCGAGCAGTTTTATGCGATTGAACAGGCCGTCATGCGCTCTGGTCAGCCCATGCTCGATGTTGAGGAACCCTGCATCGACCGGTCGGGCAACCTGCGTTGGATGCTGACCACGATTGTGCCGCTGCGCGACGGCCACGGCGACGTGATCGGGCTGGTCGGCGTTTCGCGCGATCATACCGAGCGCAAGCGGTCTGAGGCCGCGCTGCAAGCCTCCGAGGCTGCCGAGCGCGAGCAGCGGGTGCTGGCCGAAGCCCTGCGCGATACGGCAGCCGTCTTCAGCAGCACGCTCGATCTGACCGAAATTTTGGACCGCATTCTGGATAACGTAGACCGGGTCGTTCCTTTCAATTCCGGCGGCCTCAGCCTGATCGAAGGGGACATGGTGCGGCTGGTTCGCAGTCGGGGCTACGATCCGGCGTTGCAGGCAGGGATGATGGCGCTGCGCTTCCCGGTGAGCGATGTGCCCTATATCCGCCAGATCGTCCAGACCGGCCGGGCGGTGGTTTTCCCCCGCTTCAAAGATCAGTTTCCAGAGCTGGCCTCGCTATGCGAATCGTATGTCGCCGCGCCGTTGCGGGTGGGAGGGCGGGTGATCGGGTTTGTGAACCTGGAGAGCGCCACGCCGGGCTTTTACAACGAAACGCACGCCGACCGCTTGCAGGCTTTTGCCGATCAGGCTGCCATTGCCTTTGAAAACGCCCGGCTCTATCAGGAGACGCGCAACTATGCCGCCGACCTTGAACGGCGTGTGGCGGAGCGGACCGCCGATCTTCAGCGCGAGCAGGCGCAGCTCAAAGCCACCCTGGACGCGATGGGCGACGCCGTGATCGTCGCCGACCTGAGCGGGCAGGTTGTGATGGCGAATCCCCTGGCGCGCGCCCTGCTGGACGAAGCGCCGCCCGACGCCGACCTGCTTCCCCGCCTACAGACGGTCATCGCCCGGCTGTCCGGCGCGCCGCGCGCTACCTATACCGAACTGCTTCAGGTGGGCAATACGGCGTTCCAGGCCAAAGCGGCCAAAATGATGCAGGCCGACCGTGAATCGGGCGCGGTGGTGGTGCTGCGCGATGTGACGCGCCTGCAAGAACTGGACCGCCTTAAGTCGCAGTTTGTTCACAATGTGTCCCATGAACTGCGCACACCGCTGGCGAACATCAAACTGTACCTGTCGCTGCTGCAAAAGGGCCGCGCCGACCGCCGCGAGAGCTACCTGGAAGTGATGCAGCGCGAAACGGCCCGCCTGGAACGTCTGATCGGCGATCTGTTGGACCTGTCGCGTCTGGAAGCAATGGGCCGCCTGCGCCGCTGGGAAGAGGTCCAGATGCCTGCCCTGATCGAACAGGTTGTGCAGAACCATATGGCCCTGGCACAGGCTCGCCAGGTGAACCTGTCTTCGGCTGTCGAAAGCCGGGCAGCACCGCCGTTGCAAGGCAACCGCGATCAGATCATCCAGATGTTGACCAATCTGGTCGCCAACGCCCTGGCTTACACGCCTGAAGGTGGCTCGGTCATGTTGCGCAGCCGCCCCGCCCGGCTGCCATCAGGGGCGGCGGCGGTGGTGATCGAGGTCAGCGACACCGGCATCGGCATTCCGCCGGAAGACCTGGAGCATATCTTCGAGCGGTTCTATCGCGGCAGCAATACCGGAGACGGGCACATCCCCGGCACAGGCCTGGGGCTGTCGATCACGAAGGAAATTGTTGACCTGCATTATGGTACAATCGAGGTAGAAAGTAGGGTCGGCCAGGGGAGCACGTTTCGTGTGACACTGCCGTTAAATCCGCCTAAGGACTCAACCGTTGACCTGGACGACTGAAGGAGGAAGGTATGGCGCAAAAGGCTACGCTGTTGGTCGTCGAAGACGATGTTCATTTGCTGCAAGGGATTCGGGATATTTTGGAACTGGATGGCTATAGCGTCATTACTGCCTCTAGTGGGGTTGAGGGCCTGGACGTGCTCAGCCGTCTCCCGACGGCGCCCGACCTGATTATTTCCGACATTATGATGCCCCGCATGGACGGCTATCAGTTCTTTGACGCTGTGCGCGCCAAAGAAGAGTGGACCGAGGTGCCGTTCATCTTTCTGACGGCCAAAGGGGAGAAGGCCGATGTCCGGTTGGGCCGGAAATTGGGGGCTGACGATTACATCATCAAGCCGATGGACCCCGATGATCTGCTGGTGATAGTGGAGGCCAAGCTACGGCGGCGCGATCAACTGCGCCACCGCTTCGATGGGCGTGTATCAGATGTCAAACGCAACATCCTCACCATCCTCAATCATGAATTCCGCACTCCCTTGACCTATGTGGTCGCTTACGCCGACATGCTCAACCGCGACGCGGACGAACTGGGCGCCGAGGAGATGCGCGTCTTTTTGCACGGCCTGGATGCAGGCGCGCAGCGGCTCCGCCGTCTGGTGGAGAACTTCATCATGCTGGTGGAACTGGAAACGGGCGAGGCCGGGCAGAACTTCTCCTGGCGCAAACGCTCTATGACCGACATCCGCCCGTTGTACCGCGAGGTGATCGGCCAGTTGCAGGCCATGGCCCAGGAGAAGGGCATCACGCTGGTCAGTGAGGCGCCGGAGCAGGTTCCTACTTTTCAGGGCGATTACGAATATCTGCGCACGGCCCTGCTCCACCTGGTGGAAAACGGCATCAAGTTTTCCGATAAGCCCGGCGCTACGGTGGAATTGAAGGCCGTCCACGACGACGCCGAACTGCACCTGATCGTCGAAGATCATGGGCGGGGTGTGCCGGAAACCGAACTGGAAAACATCTGGCAGCCGTTTTACCAGATCAACCGCCAGCAGCACGAAGACCAGGGCGCCGGGGCCGGCCTGGCGATTGTCAAGGGCGTTGCCAGCCTGCATGGCGGCAGGGCCGAGGTCCAGAGCACGTTCGGCATGGGCAGCCGCTTCAGCATCGTATTGCCGCTGGTCAAGCCGGGAGGCTAAACGGCACTGTCAGCTTGCCGTCCGGCTGTGGTCAGTGTCGAGAGCGGTCAAGTGTGCTACCATACAACCAGACCGGCAGCTTGCATTCGCACAAAACACAGGGAGGTCCTTTCGTATGGCCCAATCGCTTTTTGAGAAAATTAACACGCTGATTACCGCTAACCTGCACAGCATGGTGGACCGCGCTCTGGAGGCTAATTCGGTTCAGGTTATGGATGAGTACATCCGCCAGTCGGAGCGCAACCTCGACTCGCTGGAAGACTCGGTGGCGACCATCGGCGGGACGGTGAAGACTCTCAAGCGCAAATACGACGAGTTTGCCGCCGCCGCCGAAAAGCTGGACCGCGACATCGATCTGCTGTTGACCAAAGGCAAGAACGAGCTGGCAGCGGCTGCTCAGGCCGACTACAACACCAAGCAGCAGCTTGCTCAGGAATATTACGAGCAGTGGCAGCAGCAAGAAGAGCAGTACCGCAAGATGATGGACATGAAGCTCAAGCTGGAAGCCAAGCTCACCACCATCAAACAGGAGCGTGAGCAGGTCAAGGCATTGCTTGAGCTGGCCGAGGCCAAGCGGGTGACGACTCGCACGATCAAGAGCCTGGACGATCTGGCCGGTGTGGGCGATGAGGACGTGTCTCGCGTGGCCGACGCCATTCGCGCCCGCCTGGACCGCGAGGATGCCAAGATGGAAATGGCAACTTCGCGCCTGGCCGAGCAGATCGACGAGGCGGTGGGCTACAGCGAAGTCGAATCCCAGTTAGAAGAGCGTCGCAAGCGCCTCAACCTCACGTCGGGTCAGGGCCAGTAATCCGGCCCCAGGACGTTGCCGGGGCAGGTGTAGGGCCGCCGACGGGTGGGGCAAGTCACCCTGGGCGGCCTTGATTTTTGGTCAAAAAGCAAAGCCCGTAGAGGAACATGCCGATGCCCGACAACGCCGATCTATACCCATCCTCGTCGCCTCAGGCCGATCTGCCCGAAGCGGAGGGCGTGCCGCCGGAGGGCCAGGGCGCAGACGCCGGCGCGTTGGACGATCTGCTGGCTGTTATGCGACCGGAGCATCAGGCGTTGTTCAGGATGGCGCTGGTTGCTTATGACGCCAATAGCCTCGATACCGCCCGGCGGCTAACGCTGCAAATCCTGGCGCAGGACGACCACGCCGCACCGGCCTGGCTGCTGCTCAGCTACATCGAGCCGAACTGGTACGACCAGATGCAATGCGCCGAAAACGCTCTGGCTGTCGCGCCGGACCTGGAAGACGCGCGCCTGCGCGTGCAACAGGTGAAGGAGCAGTATCTTCCCGCTTCGATTGGACGCCCCTACAGCGTGATCCCGGCGGTCAAAGAAGCGCACCGCGAGGCAATGGAACGCTATTTCCGCGAGGGGGCGCTGGAGGCTGCCGTTGATCCGCTGGACGACCCGAACCAGTGTCCGTATTGCGGCGTGATCAATGGCCCCCGACGTAAGGCGTGTTCCAACTGCCACAAGAGCCTGCGCCGTTTGCGTCCGGTTGTGCCAGACCCCAGCGGTGCGCTGCGTATGGCCTGGATGCTCAACTTCGGCGCGGTGGTGATGGTGTGTTTGCAACTGCTGACGCCGTTGATCTGGGCGTGGTACATTCGGTTGCCGGACCGGGGCTTTGTGGACGTGATTTTCGACCAGTACACGGCAGTCGTGATCGCCGGGCCGGTGCGCCAGGTGATGACGCCGGCGTTGTTTCTGCTGCTGCTGGGGGTGGGTGTGCTGCGCGTGGTGCTGTTGATCGTCGCACAGGTGGCGCTGCGCTTCCGCTTCGCGTGGGGGTACTACTTCGGCATGGGTCTGTTCGGCTTTGAGGCGGTGTGGGCCTTGTTCGCGGCGGGGGTGCAGTGGACCGGTGTGATCATTGCCGGGCTGAGCGCCCTGGTCGCCGCAGGCGGCTTCATGAGCCTGATCATGGCGGCGGAGAACTTCCCCGTTGTGTGGGAGCGTTACCGCGTCCAGCCGGACAAGCGGCTCAAGAGCGCGCGGGCGCATTGGGATAAAGGGCGCGAATACCAGCGCGCCGGGATGTGGGCGCTGGCGCTGGCGGAATATCGCGCCGCCGTAGCCGCTGCGCCCAACCGCGCCGATTACTATAAGTCGCTCGGCATCGGGTATAATCGTCTGGGATACCTGGACCGCGCCCTGCGCGCCCTGGAACAGACGCAGCGCCTGGACCCGACCGACCTGGAAGTGGCGACGTTGGTCGAGCGCCTGCGCGCGCAGATGCAGGCGGCGGGCCGGCAGGTGATTGTTCCGTTGCAGCCGCAGGGTGATGTGCCGCCTCAAGAATCAGGACAGCAGCAGTCATGAGTAACGATCAAGATGTCAGGGTCAAAGATCAACTTCGCAGCCGCGCCTGGGGCGCAATGATTACCGATGCCTTCTGGCGCTGGGAAAGTGCGATCATCATCGCGCTGACGATGATCCTGTTTGTGCTGGTCAAACCGGAGTGGGAGTGGTGGCAGCAATGGTACTGGCTGGTAGCGGGCGCGCTGGCCGAAGTGGCCTTCGTCGTTGCGCACGTCACCGACCCTCAGGCAGCCCAGCAGGCGGTAGAGCGGATGTTCAGCGAGAAGTATGACCCCCGTGACATCCATAACCGCGTGGCGCGCCAGCGGATGCAAAAGGCGCTCGAATACCGCGCCGAGATCGCTAAACTGGTCAACACCCAGTCCGGCGCGTTGCAGGTCAGCATGAAGCAGACGCTCGACGAGATCGACGACTGGATCGAGAACATCTACCGTCTTGCCAAACGGATGGACCTGTTCGAGGCGAACAACATCATCGAGCAGGACATGCGGCGTGTGCCGACCGAACTGCAAGCCCTGCAAAACCGCCTCAGTGTCGAGCGGTCGCCGGTGGTGCGCGCCGAGTTGGAGCAGGCCTTGGCGGTCAAGCGCCAGCAGATGGAAAATCTTCAGGCGCTGGCGGATAACATCCGGCGCGCCGACATCCAGCTAGACAACACCCTGGCGGCCCTGGGGACAGTCTATGCCCAGATGCAGGTTATTGACACGAAGGATGTAGACAGCGCCCGCGCCCGTCGCCTGCGCGAGGAAATCCGCGACGAGGTCTCCGGCCTGCAAGATACGATTCTGGCGATGGAGGATGTGTATTCCAACCGCCTGACGGCGTCTTGAATTCGCTGGCAGCCGCATCGTGGCGACCGACCCGGTCGCCTGTGCAGCGCCTTTATCCTGGTGGGAGGTGGGCGGTGGGCGATCTTCTCTCCCTGTTCGATCCGATTTTGGAACCGAACCTGCTCTACATCATCCTGATCGGGGCGGCCTGGCTTGCTGTGGTGGCGATGTTCATCCCCGGCACGGGTTATTTTGAAGTGGCAGCGGTTGCCGGGCTGCTGTTGGGCGTTGGCGGGGCGATCTCTCAAGGCGCGAACGCCATTGGGCTGGCGCTGCTGGCGCTCTCGTTCGGCCTGTATGCCCTAGTGGTGTTGCGTCTGCTCCTGTTGGCCCAGGCCGGGGACGACCTGGCGCCCTGGCGGCGCACGGCGGTCGTGCTGGGGGTGATCGCGGCGCTGATCCAGGCAGCGGGCGGCCTGGTGCTCTTTGTGGATGTGCCCGGTGTTTCGCCCTGGATTGTGCTGATCCTGGCGCTTGTCTCGCTGGCAGTGCATCGTTGGATGCTGACGCCTGCCGCCGCCGCGTTACGCCCTCCGCCCCAGACGGGCAGCGAGGCGTTGATCGGAGCGCGGGCAGAAGTGCGCAGCGCGCAGCCGACCCCCGGCCAGGCGGCGATGATCTACCTGAACGGGGAACTGTGGCAGGCGGTGGCCGATCTTCCCCTGGCCGCCGGCGACCGGGTTGAAGTCATCGGGCGAGAGGGAATACGCCTGCGCGTGCGCAAGATCGAGTAGAGCGGCTCTTTGCCGCCAGAGGCGGGCCTGTCGCAAGGCGGTAGAGGCGCGCTCTACCGCCAGCAGTGCCCGGTTTGCGCCTGTAAGAGGTGGCCGGCGGCTGCCTCCAGCGGTTGATCATACGGATGGTCGAACCTTCAACCTATCGCATTGTCCGTGCCACCTGGCGCGACATTCGCGCTGTGCGCCGCCTGGAAGTTGTCGTCTTCCCCCAGGACGCCTATGCCTACCCGGAGTTGTGGATGTTACTGGTGTGGCCCGGCGGCGTGAATCTCAAGGCGGTCGCGCCAGACGGTGAGCTGGTCGGGTTCGTCTCCGGCGGCAAGATGGCGGGCGGCGGGCGGACCTGGATTATCACGCTGGGGGTACACCCAGCGCATCGGCGGCATGGGCTGGGGCGGCGGTTGCTGGAAGCCTGTGAAGCGCGCCTGTCCGACCCGACAATCTACCTGACTGTGCGCGCCAGCAACACACCGGCCATTGCGCTCTATGAACAGGCGGGCTATCGGCGGCTGCGCACCCGTCCCGGCTACTATCCTGACGGTGAGGACGGCATCGAAATGCGCAAGGAGCGCCCGCTGCATCCCTGAGCGTTTACACTCTTTTTACAACAAGCTATTGGGTCGGTAACGAAGCGCTTTTAGACTAGGAATTGAAAGTATAACATGTAGGAGGGGGAACCGTGAACCGTATTGCCAGTGTTATCCTGATCGTCGCCGTGATGGCTGTGTTTGTGCCGGGCGCGTTCGTCAGCGCACAGGGAGGCTCCTTTAGCTTGACAATCACCGAGGCGGAGTTGAACAGTCTGCCGCGTGTGACCAACCCCATCAACCGCAACGTCTCGAACGTGTCGGTGGATTTGCAGCCCGGACAGGTCCATCTTGCCATGACCCTGACCGGGCGGAACGGGCAGGCATGGCAGACGGTGTCGATCTGGGAACCGCGTGTGGAGAACGGGCGCCTGCTCTGGACGCTGGTCAGCGTCACAGCTAACGGGGCAGCGTTGCCGCAGAACCTTACCGCTGCACTCAACAATGCCGCACGCTCGATCCAGCAGGCAATGCAGCAGGCCATCCGGGCAGAAGTCGGCGCGCGCTACACGCTCACAGAGGTCACCGTGACCGATGATGCCTTCACCGTGACTGGCACGCGCTGATCACAGGGTAGGGCAGGGGCGCCTTTATGCTGCGCCCCTGCACGGTTTGCCTTAGGGTTGTTCCAGAGCCATCCGCAGGTCAAAGGCCGACGTGTTCTCTGGCGCATCGCCGGGGAACAGCGCGTTGACGTAGAGCGTCACCGGCCCATCTTGCGGTGCGACGATCTGCATCTCCCAGGAGCTGGTCGTTGTGGGTGTGCCGACGTTGCCGATAGTCGTGCCGCCCTGCTGCGCGATAACATTGAACAGGGCCGGCAGGCCAGACACGTTGGTAACATCGACGACCAGGGTGACGGGCCGGTTGGCTTCGGCCTGGTAGGTCAACCGCCAGGCGGCCTGCTTGTTGTTCAGATGCATGGTCTGTGGGCCGTTGCCGAGCGATAGCGGCTCTACCTGTTCGACCTCCACACTGAAGCGCGCCAGGGCAGGCCAGGTGTCGCTCGGTGCAACCCGCAGGCGGTACGCGCCGCTGTAGGGCAGTTGGAAGCGGTAGATTTCCGGGTTAAGGCCCGGCCCACCGTCATCGTCTCGCGCGAACACCTCTCCACTTTTCCCTTCGAGGGTCAGGGTCAGGTCGGCGTCTGCGCTCTCAGCGCGAACGGTGATGATGTCCCCCTGAATCCCCTCAAACTGCCAGTAGCCAAAATGGAAGGCATGATAGTCTTCTGGCCCGGCTTCGACGGCAACCGGTTCATTGTAGGCGATCACCGGCAGCGTGGCCGCTGTTACGGTCAGCCTGAAGCGGGCCGTTTCGGTTTCCTCACCCCGGCTGACGGTAATCCAGACCGCCGAGTCCTCAAAAATGGGAATGGTGGTCGAAGCAAACAACTGGGCAGGGCCACCCCCACCTCCGCCCCCACCGCCGTTGCCGGCGCCGGGCTGGGGCAGGGTGAGACTGAAGTTGGATAGGTAAATCGGCGCGTCGGCTTCGACCTCAACGTCGAGCAGGCTGCCCCCCTGGGCCACCAGACTGTACGTCCGGGATGGCTGAGCGGCGTCCAGGAGGCCCTCAACTGGCTCGCCAGCGGTGAGCGGCAGGGCGTCTGGCGGGATGTTGTTCACCGCCAATGAGTCCGGCGTGGCCGGGAGGACCGTCGGGGCGAGCATCTCGATGTTGGGCAGGGGCGACGCTGTAACCGTCACCAGCATGGGTGGAAGGGCAGTCGGTTCGAGGATTAGCGTGATCATGGTGGCGGTAGGTAGAGGTGTGGTGATCGGGAAAGGTGTTGGCGTGGCGGTGGGTTGCAGCAATGCGCCGATGGCGGGTAGCGGGGACACACCGGCGTCGTTTGCCAACGGACGGTTCACCGCCTGGATCAGCCATGTACTGAACAGGATCACGGCCAGCGCGGCGGCGATCAGGGTGATCGAAACGCCGCTCAGCCGCCGGGAAGCGGGATGAGCCGGTTCGGTTGCAAGCGTTGTCATGGTCATTTCCTCCACGATCTGATGGTCTGTGTGCCGACCGTTCGGCGATGGACTGCCCGCTATGCCAGAAGCGTCAAGCACCTGCGCCCAGATGCGCGCCTGTGTGCCCACTGGCGGCAGATCGCCTTGTTGAGAATGCGCCAATCTGCGGGCGAAGTCGGCGGTAGCGGCGTCTAGACCGGGGGGCGGCGCGGCGTCGGGGTGATGGGCCAACGCATTGAGGAAGTATTCCAGCAGGTCTTCGGGACGTTTATCTGCGCTCATCTGCTGTCCCCCTCTCGATCTCGGCGAAGCGCATCCGCAGCCTGTGGATGATGCGGTGCACTTCCACACGCACTGCGCCTGCGCTCTTGCCCATGACCGCACCGATCTCCTCTGAGGTCAATCCGGCGACCAGTTTGAGCGCCAGCAGGTCTTGTTGATCTTCCGGCAGGGTAGCGATCAGCGTGCGGAGGATTTGCTGTTCCTCCACCTGGACTAACCGCTCGATGGGTGTCGGGCCAGTATCGGCTGGGTCCAGGTCGGCACGATCCAACGAACAGTGCGAACGACGGTCACGGCAGTGATTGAGCACGGCGTTGCGCGCGATGCGAAACAACCAGGCCGCCACCAACCCACCCCGGTAGTCTTGCAGGCTGCTTAGCGCGCAGACAAAGACCTGACTGGTTACATCTTCGGCTTCCTGGGCGCTGCCCAGGCGGCGCAGGCAGTAGGCGTAGATACGCGGAAAGTAGCGCTCATACAGCGGCGCGAACTGGGTTGGGTCTGTGCTGGCTGCTGCTACTATCTGGAGGTCGTCTCCGGCCTGTTCGGTCGGCGAAAAGACCCCGGTTCCACGCCGCCCCGGCAGGGTCATTGCGTGCATCCCTTTGCCTCTTGAGACCGTCCGTCGTTGCATCTATAAAGACACAATCTGGCAGGAAGTGTTACAAAAAAGACGCCCCGGCCCTGTTCCCCCTGAGGGGAAAGGTACGGGGCAGGAGATACCGGGCGAAGGGCGCGGCAAAAAGCGATCCTCACCCGGCGATTTCAATGAACGTTACTGCCTCGGCGGACAGGTCCACGATGGCGGCGGAGCACGGCCCTATGTGCCGTCCGCCCAGCGCACCGGGGTTGACCACGCGCGTCCGCCTGACACGCTCATCGCGGCGGCGGTGGGTATGCCCATGAAACACCCAACGATACTGCTGGCTTTCGATCAGGGCTTGCAGGGCCTCGTCGTCCTGGCCGTGCACCAGGGCGATGGTCGTGCCGTTCAGCGTCAGCGTATACATTGGGCGGGGTGGCGGCGCGCCGATGGCGCGGGCGGCGGCGCTCAACCCGGCAACGTCCTCATCCACATTGCCCAGCACAAAGGTGACGTCCCAGCCGGCGAACAGCGACACGAGTTGGGGCCGGGTGATGTCGCCGCAGTGCAGCAGGGTGATGATCCCCTGGGCGCGGAAGATGTCTAGCGCGGCCTGGGTGTTGGTCACGTTGTTGTGCGTGTCGGAGAGAAGGCCGATCTTCATCAGCCGTCCAGTCCATAGACTTCGGGGCGACGGTCCTGGAACACCGGGATAAACTCGCGGGTTTGCTCGACCAGATCGAGTTCAATCTCGGCGGTCAGCAACGCCGGGCCGCTGCCCCCCTCGATCACGATCTCGCCCCAGGGATCGACGATCATCGAGTGGCCGGCGAAGGCCGTCTGGCCCTCGGCGGTGGCCGCCTCGCCGACGCAGTTGCACGCCAGCACAAAGTACTGATTTTCGATGGCCCGCGCGATCAGCAGGGCGCGCCAGTGGGCCAGCCGCGCTGCCGGCCAGGCTGCCGGAACGATCACCAGCCGCGCGCCTTCGACGCCGTAGCGCCGGAACATCTCCGGGAAGCGTAGATCGTAGCAGATCGCCAGGCCGGTTTTGCCCCAGGGCAGGTCCATGTTCAAAACGGACTGACCGGGATTCAGATAGCGGTCTTCGCCCATCGGTCCGAAAAGGTGAATCTTGCGGTAGACGCCCATCAGCTGGCCGTTTGGGGCGAAGAACGCCGCCGAGTTGGTCACGCCGACGCCGCGCTTTTCCAGCATCGAGCCGACGATGCAGATGTTATGCTGCTTGGCCGCCGTTGATGTATCGGCGAACACCCCGGCGTTCAGCGCCGCCGCCAGGTCTTGGGCGCGGTCGAGCGCCGGGCCGGTGGACCACAGTTCCGGCAAGACCAGGATTTGTGAACCGCGCCGGGCCGCTTCTGCCGCCAGGTCATGCATCACTTCGGTATTGCGGCGCGGATTGCCCGGCGTGATGACCATCTGCGCGAGGCTGATGTTCAGTTTGGGCATGGCTTTACCTTCTCCGTCATTGTGCAGTGCTTGAAACGGGTCTGTCAATGTCAGGGCCGGGGGGACCGTCAATGCGTTGCCGGGGAGTCTACCCGGATTGTCGCCATATCACCAGCCGGGCTGCCGGGCAAGCCATGCCGTCATGCGCCCGTCGGCATGGCGGCAGGTGCAACTTCCAGATAGATCGATTCGCTCTTGTCGTCGTAAGCCAGCAGTTCGGCGTAGCGTCCCCAATCGATGGCGAGGTCCAGCTGGTGCGCGGCCTCCTCGCGTGAAAATTCCAGTTCCAGGGCCGTGCGCACCACATCGGCTGGAAGCCGCGCTAAATATCCCCCACCGCCTGCCAAAAAGCAACTGCTTCCTCGACCACGCGCCCGGCAGTCAGCAGCGTGGTATCCAGGTGGGGCAGGCCGGGCAGGTCGCGCACCTGCCATTCGACGCGCAGCCGCGCCAGGGCCAGCGCCCGTTCGCGCGGATCGTGAAAACGGTCGCCCAGATCGACGTGCAGCCGGCGCAACACTTCATTAAGCGCCGTTACCAGCACCAGCACCACGCCGCTCTCTTGCAGGCGGCGGCGGTTGGCCTCGACCAGCAGTGTGGAGGCGCTGACGGAAACGACCGCTCCACGCTGAAGCGCCAGCTCGCGGCACAATTCGCTTTCCACACTGCGCAGCCGCGCCTCGCCGAAGAGAACGCGCAGTTGTTCCGGCGACATGCCCTCGCGTGTCGTGATCTCGGCGTCCAGGTCGCGTAGAGGAGCGTTGAAGCGGGCCGCGATCTGCGCCGCTACGTCGCGCTTGCCCACGCCCATCGTGCCCGCCAGGATCAAATTGCGGTAGGGGGCCGGCGAAGAGGGTTTGAAGGTTTGGGTTCCAGTTGCCAGGTTCAAGCCAGGCATCGGTGTTGTAGCCTCATGACGCCGGGGTTAAACCGGCAGGGTAAACCAGAACGTTGCACCCTGGCCCGGCTGCGAATCGACCCCGATCTGGCCGCCGTGCGCCTCAACCACCCGGCGCGTGATCGCCAGCCCCAAACCGGTGCTTTTCTCGCCGCCGGTCGGCTGGGCCGATAACCGTGCGAAGTGTTGGAACAACAACGGGCGGTCTTCCGGGGTGATGCCCGGCCCTTCGTCTTGCACGTTCACCCGCCAGCCGGAGCGCGTCCGCTCAGCGGTGACGCGCACGGTGCTACCCGGCGGAGAGTACTTGACGGCGTTCGACACCAGGTTATCGAGCACCTGGCGCAGACGGCGCGGGTCGGCCTGCGCGGTCCCGGCGTGGGCGCTCACCAGCAAGACGCGCGTACCTTTGGGGGCGGCCATTTGCACGTGAGCACGCACGGCATCTGCCAGGAAACGGTCCATGCTCACCGGTTCCAGCCGCAGGTCCAGCCGTCCTGCCTCGATCTGCGTCACGTCCAGCAGGTCATTGAGCAACGTCAGCATATGGCGCGCCTGCTCCCGAATGTCGTTGAGCAGCGGGTAGAGTTCTTCGGGTGAAAGCCGGGTTTCGGGATCGAGCAGGAAGTTGCTGACCATTTGAATCTGGGCCAGGGGATTGCGCAGGTCGTGCGCGGCGATGCCCAAAAAGCGGTTCTTGACCTCGTTGGTGTGACGCAGTTCGGCGTTGTGTTGTTCGACGGCGGCCTTCTGCGCTGCCAGTTCGGAGGTCAGGCGGCCTTTTTCCACAATCACCGCCAGTTGCGCTGCGATCTGTTTGAACGTGGATACGTGCGTCTCGTCATAGGTGTTGGGGCGGGCGCTGGAGAAGAAGAGGAAGCCCACCGGCACGCTGTTGACGATCAGCGGGCAGGTGAGCGAAGAGCGAATCCCCTCGGCAACGATCAGGCGGGTCGAGTCGGAGGACGGTTTCTGCCGCAGATAGGCTTCCAGGTCGTTGATAATGCGCGGCTGACCGGTCGCAATGATGGTTTCCAGGCTGCTGCCTTGTAGCCGGGCCGCGTAGCCCTTATTGAGTTGCATCGTGGGCTGGGTGGTTTTGGCCCAGTACGCCTGCGCTATCTGGCCGTTGTCTTCCAACAGCGCCAGCCCGATGCGGTCGTAAGGGATGATCTCCCGAAAGCTGGTATACACCTTGTCCAGGATGTCTTCCAGCAGCAGCCCAGCGTTGAGCTGGGCCGTGATCTCCTCTAGCTTGTGTTGGGTGCGTTCGCGCCAGTCCAGCGCACGGGCCAGATCACCCAGTGCCGTCCACAACGGGTCCACATCGTCTGGGAGCGCTGCGGGTCTGATGAGGGTGTATTCACCGCGCTGCAACTGTTCGATGGCTTCCACATACAGGCGGATACGCAAGTCTGGATGTACGGATTGCCCGCTCATATCGCGCCCCCCGGCGAACTGTTTTGAAATCATTGACGACCTGTCCGGTTATTTTGATTTTACCCTGCAAGTGATGCAAACGGCAGGTGGGCGATCTGCGGCGGTATAAAAAGGGCACGAAGACAGGCTTAAGTTGACGCTGCCGGTCTAGCGTGTACTGCCGCCCCAGCCGGGATACCAGGCGTCTAACACGGCTGGCAGGTCGGCCAGGGTGACGATCACGGCGTCGGGCGACGTGGATAGGCCGTCTGACGGGGCCGGGGCTTCTGGCCCGGTGCGCAGCACGCCGCGCATCCCCACACTCTGCGCCCCGGCGATGTCGGTTTCGAGACTGTCGCCCACGAACACTGCTTCGTCAGAGCGCACGCCCAGGCAGTCCAGGGCGGCCTCGAAGATGGCGGGGTGCGGCTTGAGGTAGCCGGCGTCTGCCGAAGACAGGCGGCAATCGAACGTCTCCGGCGGCAGGCCCAACTGCGCCAGTTCCCGATCCCGCAGTCGCATCGGCGCGAAGGCGTTGGTGACGAGTCCCAGCCGCAGGCCCGCCTTGCGCAGCAAGGCCAGCGTGTCCGGGACATCGGGATACAGGGTGACATCGGGCATGACGCCCCAGTCATAGGCGCGCAGGCAGGCGTCGGCGTCTAACCGTTCCGGGGGAATACCCAGGGCCAGCAGGGTTTCCACCAGCGCCCGGCCCAGGTGCGGGGCGTGTAGATGGCGGTCGGCATCGGCCCAGGCGTCGATGAAACAGTTCTGTGCCGTCTGGAAAAACGCCTCGAAGTCGCGCAGCGGGTAAACGTCGCGGACCACATAGTCGAACACGCGACGCAGGTGTTCCCGCTCATAACGCCGCCAATCCTGTTTGCGGGCGCTCCAATCGACCAGGGTATCGTCCATGTCGAAGATGACGGCCTTGAGCATCGCTTTTCCTTATGAAGACAGGCACAGAATGCGGGCTACATGTTACCCACTTTGCGGCGATTTTTATAGGGATGAGGGGGTATCAACGCCTTAAGCCGTCGTAAGCCGGGGGTCAGATTTCGTTTTCGGCCAGCAGCAGCGCCATGACGCTGGCCGCGTCGTTGATCTCGCCCGCGCGGGCCATGCGCAGGGCTTCCGCCACCGGAAGCGTGTGGACGGTGATCACCTCTGCCGGTTCCGGGTGCGCCTGGCCCAAAAGGACGCCCGTCGCCAGGTAGATGTAGGCGCGCTCGGTGCCGAGGCCCTTCATCGTGCTTACCTTGAGCAGCAGCCGCCAGTCCGCCGCTGCGCCGCCGACCTCTTCCCACAGCTCGCTTTGGGCGGCTTGCAGCGGGCTTTGCCCGTCCTTCAGACTCCCGGCGGGCAGTTCCCAGCACCACTCGCCCAGCGTGTGGCGGTAGCAGTAGATCATCACCACCTCGCCCGCCGCCGTCAGCGGGACGATAAAGACACAGTCGTTCTTCTGCACGACGTTGTAGATGCCCTCGCTGCCGTCCGGCAGGCGGATGCGATCTTGCCGGATGCGATACCAGGGACATTCCCAGGCGATGTGCGAGTCAAGCGTGGTAATGGGTGGTGGGGAGTCGGTCACGATCAGCGTCCTGTCGGGAACCTGGCGTAGATCAGCGTGTCGCGCAGCGATCCATCGACGCCGCAGTCCCAGTGGTGCAGCCGCGCCTCCAGCGTGTAGCCGCAGCGTTCCGCGACGGCGGCGCTGCGCGTGTTGAGCGCGTCGCAGCGGATTTCCATCCGGTTTGCGCCGAGCATGTCGAAGCAAAAGGCCGTGAGGCCCCGCACCGCCTCGGTGACGTAGCCCTGGCCTTGCAGGCTGGCGCGCACCCAGTAGCCGATCTCGAAGCGGCGCGCGGTCCAGTCGATGCGGTGCAGCCCTATGCCGCCGACGAACAGGCCGTCGCTCTTGCGCCAGAAGGTCATGGGCAGTTCCTCGCGCTTGAGGAAGCGGGCCGCCGCACTACGCGCATATTCTTCGCTGTCCTCCACCGTCGGCGTGGCCTGCGCCCAGGGCATCCAGGGCCGCAGGTTGTCCAGCGTTTCGAGGATGGCGGCGTTTATGGCCGGGCCGTCGCCGGGACGCAGCGCACGGATGATCAATCGCGCCGTCTCGATGTGGTCGGGAAAATCCAACAAAATCGGTTTGGTCACCTGTGGAACCCTTTTCAGTTCGTGCCGCTCGACTCGCTCGCCTCGGAGTCGGTGCTGTCCAGCAGTTCCGCCAGCACCAGGCGGGCGGCATCCTTCACACTTTGCGTTGGGTCGTTGCGGGCCAGCCGTCCCAACAGGTCCATCGCTGCTCGGCGCACTTCGTTGCGTGATTGCAGGGCGAAGTCGCGCAAGACCTGCACCATGCCATGCCTCATGCTGGGATAGACGCTGCGCACGCCCAGCATTACCTCGCGCGGCAGGTAGGCCGTCAGCGGCACGCGGAACAAAAAACAGCCTCGTTCGCCGCCTTGCAGCCGCGCATAGACCGGCTGCTGCTCCCCGCGCGACAGGGTTAGCACCTGTTGCAGTGTATAGGCACCCAGCATATCTGCCGAGAGCACACCTTCATCGGTGGCCTGGCTGCGCAGGCCCTGCATCAGCACGCTGGCGAACAGCGTGATCGGCCCGGTCGGCGGAAAGTGGCGCGCCCCCGCCGCCAGCAGGTGCAACCCGGCATGACTTAGGGCGACTTCCGGGAGCATATCTTCCCCGGTTGTGGTGGAAACGTCAAGGGGGCCTTGCGTGGGCGCGTCCAGGATGAAAAAGACGTGCTTGGCCGGCAGGAAGCGCACGTCCACCAGATCGTCGATCTCGATGAAGGTATTCCATTCCTCCCAATCGGTGTCGTGGACGGCCAGGAAGCCCGTCTCCTGCCCGTAACGGTCGGCGCGCGTGCGGGCCGCTCCTGCCCAGTAGATGATCAGGCGGTCGTCCGGGCTGCATTTTTGCAGGTCCGCCAGGGCGTGGTGAACCAGGTCCCGTGTGACCTGTGCGCCCTGATAGGTCTGCACCTGAAAGCCGTACTGCTCGTGCAACAGTTGACCGAACGCCCACGCGCCCTGCGATGCCTGCTGCGTCGGCGCGATCTTGGTATCCCGATACGCGCCGGGGGCCAGGATCAGCGCCCGCGACGCGCTGTAGATGGTGTTGTACGGCCCGATCTCCGCTTCCGGTAGGAACGCCCCCTGCGGCAGGGACGGCTGCGTCAGGTCGGGGCTGTCTCGCCCCGCCGATCCCCACTGGCCGCTGACGGCGCGCCTGAGCGCGTCTTTCATCGACATCGACGGGGTAATGACGCCCTCGGCCCGCAGGGCCTCGTCCAGTTCGGCGGCGATACGTCGCATACTCTGATAACGCTCGGCGGGGTTCTTCGCCAGCATTCCCTGCACGATCAGGTTCAGGGCCGGCCAGAGGTTGTCGGCGCGATCCTGGAGCGGGGGCAGGGGGGCCTCGCGGATCAGACCGGCCGTCTCGGTGTTGTCCTTGCCGCTGAAGGGTGGGCTGCCGCACAGCATTTCATAAAACACCACGCCCAGGCTCCACACGTCGCTGCGCTCGTCTGGCCGCGCGCCGTAGCTGAGGCTTTCGGGACTCATGTAGGTGATGGTCCCCGGCAGCGATCCCCAGGCGGTGCTCTCGCGCGTCCGGTTGAGCGGGCTGTCGGCCTTGAGGCGGGCTACGCCGAAATCGGTCAGGCGCACCGTGCCATCTTCCGCGATCAGGATGTTGGTCGGCTTGAGGTCGCGGTGTACCACGCCCAGGTCGTGTGCGGCGGTGAGGGCGCTCACCAGCGACAGGCCGATCTCGCACACGCGGCGGCTATCGAGGCGGCGCTGGCGGCGCAGCAGGTCACGCAGCGACCCGCCGCTGACGTACTCCATGACGATGTAGTGGTTGTTGTTCTCGATGAAGTAATCGTAAAACTCGACGATATTGTTGTGGCGCAGCTTTTTGAGAATCTCGGCCTCGCTGCGGAAGCGATTGATCACCTGCTGATCGATGGCGCGCGCAGGCAGCAACGTCTTGACGGCTACATCGCTCTGCGTATCCAGGTCCAGCGCCAGGTAAACGTGACTCATCCCGCCTCGACCCAGCAGGCGACCGAGGCGATAACGCTTGTTGAGGATTTGTCCGTCCACGACCCGCGCCCAGGCTCACTTTGACGGGATGTGTTTTAACCTGCCACATACCTAGCATACGCATTCCGGGGCGAATCGTCAAAAGGACGCCTGGGCTACCTGTTTGCCGTTGCGTTTCAGGCCGACCCCGGCTTTTCTTCGGCGCGCAGTTCGGCCAGCCGCGCGTGGAGGTGTTCCGCCGTCCGGCCTTCGAGATCGCGCGGTAGGCTGTGCGATTCCAGGAGGGCAACGGCCTGCGACAGCGCGGTGATCGCTTCGGGATGCCGCCCCAGGGCGACGTTGATCGCGCTCACGTCCGCCAGGACCGCCGCTGCGTAGCTGAAGTGGCGCGTCGCGCGCGCGTAGTCCATCGCCCGGCTAAAAATCGCCAGGGCGTGCCCCGGTTCGCCGGCGTCCCGGTAGACCTGGCCCAGGTTGCGCAGCACCAGCCCTTCCAGGGAACGGCTTTTCACCTGGCGGACGAGCGCCTGCAGATCTTCGAGCAGGTCAAAGGCCTGTGCGTACTCGCCCAGCCGCCGATGGACGTCGGCAATGTTGGCGGTGATCATGATTTTCCCCGCCGGGTCGCGGACGAAGCCCGTGCAGTGGCGCAACGCCCGGCGGTAGTAGTCCAGCGCCCGCAGTGGCTCGTTTTCGGCCAGGGCCGATCCGAGATTGTTCAGGGCATACGCCAGGGCGACGGTGTAGCCGTATTTCCGGCTCGCCTTGATCGCCGGTTCGAGCACGGCGAACGCCTGCTGCAGCTGCTTCAGGCGCTTGCAGGCCGCGCCGATGTTGACGAGGCTGATGATTTCCGCGCCCTGGTAGGGCCAGCCGATCAGCCACAGCAGCCCACGCAGAAAGTGGCTGTGCAGCCGCGCCGCGCCGTGCATTTGGCGGAAGGTTTCCACTGCCAGGTCGGGCCGGTCGCGGATCTCCGCCAACCCCAGGTTCGACAGCGCGAGGAGTCGCTGGTTGCGTCTGCCAGCCTGCTGCCACAGGGCTGCCGCCTGCCGGTAGGACTCGGCGGCGCGTTCCCACTCGTTGAGCTGCTTTTGCAGATTGCCGATCTGGAACCACAGGGCGGCCTGTTGGCTGCGATTCCCCCACTGGCGCGCCTTTTCCAGCAGGGCCTCCTGCCGGGCGAGGGCCTTTTCCGTGCGGGCTATCTCCGCGTCCGTCCGTTCCCGGTCCGAGGGCGCGGCGGCTTTCTGGTAATTGTACCAGCCCACCAGCGGGCCGATCCCGAACGCAACCGCCCCGGTAAGAGCGACGCTGAACAGCGCGCCGATCCAGGGCCAGCCCTTGCTGATGACGTAGGCGGCGCTGGACAGCGTCCACAGCGTTCCCAGCACCGCGCCCCGCCGCAGCACGAACGGCAGCCGGTAGGGCCACTGGATGGTGACGAGCAGCAGCAGGACGGTGAGGATCAGGGATGCGACGTTCAGGAAGGTGGGCAGGTCGGGTGTGATGACCACCGAACCGATCCAGGGCAGCCACAGGCCCGCTACGATCCCCAGAAGCAGCAACCACAGCAGCACACGACGGTTCACGGCCCATCTCCTGAAGCCCGGCGTTCTTCCTGAGACGCCGGGCTTACAAAGGACATCCGCGACTCACAGATGGGTCTTAATCCGCTGCCAGCGAGATGGAGGTCAAGGGCAGCGATTCCGCTTCGAGGCGGGTCAGGTTGACAACTTTGCTCGCGTTGTCGATGTCGATGCCCACGATATTTCCATCGGCGTCAAAATCTAACACGATACCGGAGGCGATCTCCTGTGAGTCAGCACTTGGCCGACCTGCCAGATCGATATAGAGCGAATCCGTTTCAGGATAGTAATGGAATTTCACGTTTGACTCTCCCGGAAGTTCCGATCCGGAAAAGCGTTGTGAACCGTTTCCCCGTCTTCCAATGTCACCACACGCAGATATTTACCCAACTCCTCGATGAAAATCCAATGGCGGATGCGACCATCTGGCTGCACTTCGCGGTGTATCGGCTTTTGAAGCGCCTGCTCGCATCATTCCCGCTTGATGTACGGGCGCTTGCGTAGTACTTGTTCTTCAAAATAGCGCGTCGTTTTCAAGTTACACCTGCCGCCGCTGCTCCAGCGCCTCGGCCAGCAATCGCTGCACGGTCTGCGGCTGGCCCTGGCCGCGCAGTTCGCGCATCGCCAGGCCCATCAGGAACTTGATCACCTTCTCCGACCCGGCCAGGTAGGCCTGCACCTCCGCCGGGTTGGCGGCCAGCACGCGCGCGATGGCCGCCCGGATCGGCGCCTCGTCCGTCACCTGAGCCAGCCCGCGCGCCCGCACGATTTCCGCCGGGACGCCGCCTTCATGATAGAGGGCGTCGAGCACCTTCTTGGCGGTGGTGCTGTTGAGCGTCCCGGCAGCGACCAGCTTCGTCAGGTCGGCCAGCGCCTGCGGCGTGACCCTGATCCCGCCCACGTCGGCGCGGTCCAGGCCGTCGGCGTTCATCAGGCGGAACAGTTCGGAGATCATCAGGTTGGCGACCGGCTTGGGTTCGCCGCCTGCCGCCAGCGCCGCCTCGTAATACTCGGCCACTGCGCGGTCGGCCACCAGCACGACGGCGTCGTAGCGGCTGAGACCCAGGTCGCGGATGAAGCGGTCGCGCTTGGCATCCGGCAGTTCGGGCAGGCGGGCGCGCACCTCCTCCACCCATTCCCGGCTCATTTCCAGCACAGGCAGGTCGGGTTCGGGGAAGTAGCGGTAGTCGCTGGCGCTCTCTTTGACGCGCTGAATAACGAGTGTCTGGCGGTCCTCATCCCAGCCGAGCGTGGCCTGCTGCACCGCGCCGCCGGATTCCCAGATGCCGATCTGCCGCTCGATCTCTTTCGCCGTCGCGCGGGCCAGGGAACGAATGCTGTTGAGGTTTTTCACTTCGGTGCGCGTGCGCAGTTCATCCGATCCTGCCGGGCGGACGCTGATGTTCGGCTCAACGCGCAGCACGCCCTTCGACATGTCACCGCTGTTGACGCCCAGGTATTCCAGGATGCTGCGCAGCTTACGGATATAGGCTTCCGCTTCTTCGGCGCTATGAATGTCCGGTTCGCTGACGATTTCCAACAGGGGCACACCGGCCCGGTTGAGGTCTACCAGACTTTTGCCGTTGCCGGTATGGGTCAGCTTGCCGGTGTCCTCTTCCAGATGCGCGCGGCGCACGCGGATGCGCCTGCTGCTGCCGTCGGGCAGGTCGATGTCGATATAGCCGTTGATTGCCAGCGGCAGTTCGTACTGGCTGATCTGGTAGCCTTTGGGCAGGTCGGGGTAAAAGTAGCTCTTGCGCGCGAACTGGTTGAACGGCGGAATCTCGCAGTGCAGCGCCAGGCCGACCATCAGGCCGAATTCCACCGCCTGGCGGTTGATCACCGGCAGCACGCCGGGCATCCCCAGGCATACCGGGCAGGTGACGGTGTTGGGGGCGGCCTGCGTGCTGTCTACGACGGCGCAAGGGCAGAACATCTTGCTGCGGGTCAACAGTTCGGCATGTACTTCCAGGCCGATGACGGGTTCGTAAGCGGTCATAGGGCGGCTTCTCGTTTTGAGGGCATTGTCCGAAGATTGAAAAAATTGTAACACCCGGCTGCGCAGATGACACCCTCAGTCGGGTGTCGAATCTACCTGCCCGTGATCCTCATGATAGCGTTTGTGCCAGCGACGGCACTGGTTGTAGAAGTAATCGCGCAATCGCTCCTCCTCCCGCGCGTTGAGCGGTTTGTCCAGGTCATCGCAGTAGCGCACGAACAGGTAGCGACGCAGTTGATAGCGTTCGCGCTCGTCCAGGCCCGCAGCCAGCCCGGCCAGATAAAGCTGCACCAGGCCATCGGTGGTGGGCTTCGACGTGATGCGCGGATGGGTGGCGCGGTAGGCATTCCACCAGCGGCAGACGTCTGATGGCGGTTCGTCCAGGTCGAGGATGGCTTTCACGATAGGAGAGACTTTCGACTTGCGTCCCGATGGAGGCGCCTGCGGCTTGAGGCCGATCTTTTCCAGGGCGGTGAGCAGCCTGTCCAGCGCCTGGTCGCGCTTCGACTCGTCGGTGAAGTCCACCCACTGCAAGCGCCGCAGGCGGTAGGGCAGTTTACATTTTTCCAGCAGCAGCGGCACGATGGGCTTCTTCTCGTCGAAGAAATAGCTCCACTCGTCCTGCACGTTATCCGACTCGACCGCCAGCGGCGTCAACACCAACACCATCGCCTGCGCCGCGTCCAGAGCTGCCTGAACGGATTCGTCCCAGTTCTCCCCGGCGCGGATGTCCTCATGATCGACCCAGGGGGCATAGCCGGCCCGGCGCAGCCGGTCGGACAGCCAGGAGACAAAGGCATTGTCTTCGGTTTTATGGCTGATAAAGAGTTGCGACATGGGCAGCGCAGTTCTCACAGCAGCAGCGGATGCCGTCCGCCGCCACGACCGGATCAGGCATTCAGGACACGGATGATTTTAATCCCGTTGCGATCTTCGCGCCTTCTGCGGCGAACACTCGACCGCCGCGCGCAGATCGTCCAGGCGCGGGTAGCCTGCCAGCGCGTGCCAGAACGCCTCCCGCACGCCCGGCGCCGCCGACTCCAGCCCGGCTCGCAACAGGGGAAATGCGCCGTCTGCGTCGCCACGTGCCCACGCCACCAAACCACGCCCAAAGGGGATGCCCGGATCGTCGGGCAGGTGTTGTTCGGCGCAGGCCAGGTCGGCTAGGGCCGCGTCGAAATCGTCCAGGCGGCGGTACGCTTCTGCCCGCGCCAGATAGACTTCTACCCATTGGGAGGCCTCCCATGCGCCGGGAGTCGGATCGGCAGGGGCGTGCGTCTCAATCAGGGCGGTGAAGGCATCCCGCGCCGCCGCAAAGGCGCCCATTTGCAGCAGCAAGGCGGCTTCGCGGCGCGCCCAGCCGAACGCGCTCGGCTGTTTTTTCCGAACCTGGCGGATCAGCGCCAGCGCCCCGGCCAGGTCACCTGCCAGGACCGCCAGCCGTATACCCCATTCCCACAGGCGCGGATCGTCGGCGTCCAGATGGACGGCCTGTGCGTGCGCCGCGCGCGCCGCCGCGATCTCGCCGAGTTCCGCCAGCACGATCATGCGCTTGAAGTGTAGCCGAACGGTATCCATGCCCAGCGCAGCGGCGCGCTCCAGGTCGGCGAGGGCCTGGTGGAGGTTACGCCCGGCGCTTGTCAGGACCTCGGCGCGCCGCAGGCAGGGCAGGGGATCGTCCGGCGCGGCCTGCACGGCTGCGTCCAGCGCGGCCAGGGCGTCGTCTACCTCGCCGAATTGCAAAAAAGCGTCGGCGGTCTTGAGCAGGTTTTCCGGCGAATCGGTCATGACATCGTTATGAGCTGTTGGCAGATCGAAGTCGGGTTGAGCACTGGCGATCAACCGCTGCTGGTTATTCCTCGCCCGGCAGCCCGAAGCGATAGGCGCGCCGCTTGGTATCCATGCTGTCCTTAAGCAGCGTTTCGTCGCGGGGACACCAGGTCATGTGAATGTCTTTGGTAAAGCTCGCCAGCAAATCCAGCGACAGATTGGTGAAATTGGTCCCTTCGACGGTGTCCTGCTGCTTGGGCCAGCCGTAGCCCCAGGCGAACCAGGAGGAGTTGAGCAGAATGATGATGTCATAAAAGGCGTTTTGGTCCGGGTTTTCGTGCTGGCTCAAAAAGAAGGCAATGCGCGCGCACGGCTCTTTGAACGCGCCACCGGGGATCATGGCCTCGTCGCGTAGATTGGGCCAGGCCGCACCGATCAGCGGCACGATGATGATGCTCCAGTCCTCGATAAGGAGCTGCATCACCTGCCGCCAGCCGCCCGCAGGATGTTTGAGCAGGCGCGGTGTGGCGATCCCTCGGATGCCGGCCTCCTGCACCATTTTGACCGCTTCCTGAAACCCGGCGTACAGGCGTGTGGTGAATTCCTGGAGCAGGCTTTCCAGCCGGGCCTGGTCCTGGCTACGTTGCTGCATCGTCACCCGGATGATTTCCAGCGGTTTGTGATCTTCTCCGACGTAACCCATTCCCGCGCCCCCTCAGTCTGGCCGTTGATCGCTCGCGCTGACCGCATTTTACACCTGTGCGGCAGAACGGCAATATCCGCCGCCATGCTAAGGACAGGCCGGTCCGGGCCGACGCCGGTCTGACCGCCCAGACGCCAGGGGTGCCGGGAAAAGATGAGGGCAGGGCGCAACTTTTCGGTGTGACGCGCGTAATACGGAGTGCGCGTTGGGTTTTCACGGCCCCTTGAAAAGATTATATGGGGCATGAGAAATTTTTACTATCACGTTGACTTTTCCCGTATACCATGATATATTGCCGTTATTGTTGATTTTTAGAAGATGGAAGTTGAATTTTGAAAGATACACATTGATTTTTGTTCGTCTGTCAAGAAAGGGAGTTGAACCATGCAGACGACAGCGCGCTCACATAAGCGTTGGGCAGTTCGCTTTTTTACCATCTGGGGTGGGCAGGCCGTTTCCCTGCTCGGCAGCAGCCTGGTGCAGTTTGCGCTGGTGTGGTGGCTCACAGCTCAAACCGGCTCCGCAACGGTGCTGGCGATGGCGACCCTGTTCGCCATGTTGCCGCAGGTGCTGCTCAGCCCGATTGCGGGGACGCTGGTGGACCGCTGGAATCGCCGCCGGGTGATGATGATGGCCGACAGCCTGATCGCCCTGGCAACCCTGGGGTTGGCCTTGCTGTTCGCCGCCGGGCTGGCGCAGGTGTGGCACATTTACCTGATCATGCTGATCCGGTCGGCGGGCGGCGCGTTCCACTGGCCCGCCATGCAGGCTTCGACCTCGCTGATGGTCCCGGAAAAACACCTCTCGCGCATCGCCGGGCTGAACCAGATGCTTCAAGGTGCGATGGGGATTATTGCGCCGCCGTTGGGGGCGCTGCTGCTGGCTGTGCTGCCGATGCAGGGCATCCTGATGATCGACGTGGTCACGGCACTGTTGGCGGTCTTGCCGCTGGTTTTTGTGGTGATCCCGCAGCCAGAGCGCAACGGGGCGGTTGCCGCTGAGAAACCCTCTGTGCTGGCAGATCTGCGTGCGGGCCTGCGCTACCTGCGCGGCTGGCCGGGCATGATGGCGATCATTGTGATGGCCCTGTTCATTAACTTCCTGGTCAACCCGGCCTTCTCGCTGCTGCCGATCCTGGTGACGCGGCACTTCGGCGGCGCAGCGCCGGAACTGGCCGGGATGGAATCGGCCTTGAGCCTGGGGATGCTGATCGGCGGCATCACGCTGAGTGTGTGGGGTGGGTTCCGTCGTCGCATTATGACCTCGTTGGTCGGGTTAGCTGGCATGGGCATCGGTATTGCGCTGATCGGGCTTGTCCCGCCGCCGTTGTTCGTTCTGGCGGTAACGGCGACCTTTGTCGGCGGCTTCATGACCCCGATGGTCAACGGTCCGGTATTCGCCATTTTGCAGGCCAAGGTCGCACCGGAGATGCAGGGGCGTGTGTTTTCTCTGCTCAACGCTGGGGCAGCGGCCATCTCTCCATTGGGCCTGGCGATTGCCGGACCGCTGGCGGATGCAGTGGGCGTGCAGATCAACTTTGTGGTGGCGGGTGCGGCGTGTGTGCTGCTGAGCGTGATCGCCCTCTTCGTCCCGGCGATCATGCAGCTTGAGGATAACAACGGGCATGCCGTCCCTGAACCGGCTGGCACGGTTCGGGAAGAAACTCCCGTCCAGGCATAGGGCCATTCTGGGCGGTGAAGGCCAGCGGGGCGGGGTGAGGCACGACACTCCGCCCCGCGCCATTTCGATCAGGCGCTGTTGTTGCCGTCATCGTCTCAACCTCATCTACCGACCTTATCCTGTTTTTATTACCCAATGTGCAAGTTTCAAAAACGACCGTGTTTGCCCCGGTCGCCAGGGGTTCAAACCCCTGGCTAAGTCCGCAAAGTCCGCTGAAGCGGACTGAAAAATGCAGGTCGAGAGCAGGGCCGGCAGTCCACTTCAGTGGACTTTACATCCGTAGCCGGGGACTTCAGTCCCCGGCATTGAAAACCTGCACATCGCGTTTTTATTATAGCACGACGCCCGCCTCGGTCGGGCGGAACCGGGGCGGGCGCCCTCAGAACGAGAAAGTCGCCGCCGGTGCTACCCGATCACCCCCAGCGCCTTGCCGACCTTCTCGAAGGCGGCCAGGCCGATCTCCAAATCTTCCTGGGAGTGGGCGGCGGTATTCATCACGCGGATGCGCGCCTTGCCTTGCGGCACGGTCGGGTAGCCGATGGCCATCGCAAACACACCCGCCTCGAACAGCGCGCGGCTGAACTGCTGCGCCAGCGGCGCTTCGCCCAACATCACCGGCACGATGGGCGTCTGCGTCTGCCCGGTGTCGAAGCCGAGCGTCTTCATCTCGCGCTTGAAGAACTCAGCGTTCTTCCACAGGCGGTCCACCAGTTCGGTCGATTCTTCCAGCAGGTCCACCGCAGCCAGGCAGGCCGCCGTATCGGGCACGGTCATGGCGCTGGAGAAGAGGAAGGGCCGCCCGCGCTGGCGCAGCCAGTCCACGATGATCTGCTTGCCGGCCACCACGCCGCCCATCACGCCGAACGCCTTCGACATCGTGCCGACCTCAATATCGACCTGGCCGTGCAGCCCGAAGTGGTCCACGATGCCGCGCCCGCCTCGACCCAGCACGCCCTCGCCGTGCGCGTCGTCCACCATCAGCAGGATGTCGTGTTCGGCGGCGACAGCGTAAATCTCCGGCAGCGGCGCGATGTCGCCGTCCATGCTGAACACGCCGTCGGTGACAATCAGGCGGCGGCGATAGTCCTTTTCCTCGGCGATTTTGGCCTGCAAATCGGCGGGGCTGCAATGCTCGTAGGCGACGATCTTGGCGCGGCTCAGGCGGCAGCCGTCGATGATGCTGGCGTGGTTGAGCCGGTCCGAGAAGATCACGTCGCCCGGCCCGACCAGCGCGGGGATGGTGGCGAGGTTGGCGTTGAAGCCGCTCTGGAACGTGATCGCCGCCTCGACGCCCTTGAACCGCGCCAGTCGCTCTTCCAGGCGGACGTGCAGGCTCATCGTCCCGGCGATGGAGCGCACCGCGCCCGGCCCGACGCCGTACTGCTCGCTGGCCTGTTTCACCGCTTCGACCAGCCGGGGATGGTTCGCCAGGCCCAGGTAGTTGTTGGCGCAGAAGTTCAGCACGCGCCGCCCATCCACGATGATCCAGGCTCCCATCGGGCTGTCGATGGTGCGGATGGTGTTAAACAGGCCCTGCTCCTTGAGCGAGGCGATTTCCTGGGCGATCCAATCCATCTTGGTAGACATCACAGTTGACTCCTCTTGGTTAGCCGTCGAGCCAGTCCAAAATCGCGCGCTGCACCGCATCCCGGTTCTCGATCAGGGCGACGTGCCCGCCGCGCACGACGGCGAGCGTGGCCTGCGGCGCGCGCGCGGCGATCAGGTCGGCGTGGATGGCGGATTTCACGTTGGCCAGGGCATCTTCGTAGGTGTTGCCTGCGCCGACGATCACGCCCTTCAATCCGAGCGGGTAAACTACGTACCCGTTAGCGTGCTTTTCGACACTACCTTGAAATATCGCATGTTCGACTCCTACACCCCCTGTCCTTCTTTCACCCGCCGGGCCAGCATCAGGATGTCGTGGGCGCTCTGGTGGCCGGAATCCGTCTGCGCGCCGAGCATCTCGGCCAGTTCGGCCACGCGCCCCTTGTCGTCCAGCGGGTCGGCCAGCGTGATCGTGCGCCCGCCGCGTTGCAGCTTGTGGATGCGGAAGTGCACATCGGCGAACCCGGCCAACTGCGCCAGGTGCGTCACCACGAACACCTGGTGCGATTCGGTCAGCCCCCACAGCTTTTGCCCCACCACCGTGCCGATCCGCCCGCCGATGCCCTGGTCGATCTCGTCGAAAATCAGGGTCGGCGTCTGGTCCACGCGGCCTAACACGCCCTTGAGCGCCAGCATGATGCGCGCCGCCTCGCCGCCGCTGGCGACCTTCGCCAGGGGGCGCAGCGGTTCGCCGGGGTTGGCGCTCATCAGGAACTCGATCCGGTCCACGCCAGTCGCGTCAAAGGCCAGGCGGCGTTCGCCCACGTAAGCGCCGTCGGGGTCTTCCTGTTGTTCGATGTTCACCTCAAAGCGCCCGCCGGCCATGCGCAGGTCGCCCAGTTCGCGCTCGATGCTCTGCGCGAGCCGGGCGGCGGCCTGTTGTCGTGTCTGCGAGAGGCGCGCGGCCAGATCGCCGATCTGGCGCAGTTGGGCCTCCTCCTTTTCGCGTAGCTCCGCCAGCCGCTCCTCGCTGTGCTGAATGGTATCCAGTTCGGCGGCGGCGCGCGCGGCGTATTCCAACGCGGCCTGGACCGTGCCGCCGTACTTACGCTTGATGCGCCGGATCGCTTCCAGGCGTTCTTCCAACTCGTCCAGGCGCGACGGGCTGTATTCAACCGACTCGCGGTAGCGGCGCATGGTCGCGCCTAGGTCGTCCGCCTGGACGCTCAGACTTTCGGCCAGTTGAAAGGCCTCGGCCATCGTTGGATCGATATCTGCCAGCTTTTTGAGCGTCAGCGTGGCCTGTTGAAGCAGGTCCGTCGCAGCGGGGGTGTCTGGCCCACCGCTGAGCAGCAGAGCATAAGCCTCGTCGGCCAGCGCGGCCAGTTTTTCGCTGTTGACGAGCCGGTTGCGCTCCTCGCGGATGTCGTCCTCTTCCTCCGGGCGCAGGTTCAGCGAGGTGATCTCCTCGACCTGAAAGGCCAGCATATCGGCGCGGCGGGCCAGTTCGGCCTCGTCGCGCAGCAGGGCGGCGATCTCCTCGCGCAGTCGCCGTAGCCGGGCTACCAGGGTTGCCAGCGCCGCGCGCGGCTCTTCCAGATTGGCGTAGCGATCCAGCAGGTAAAGGTGCTCACGGGGGCGCAGCAGCGACAGGTGTTCACTCTGGCCGTGAATATCCACCAGCAGGTCGCCTACCGCGCGTAGCAGGTCCAGCCGCACGACCACGCCGTTGATGCGGGCCAGGCTGCGCCCGTTCGACCGGATTTCGCGGTCCAGCGTCAGCAGGCCCGGATCGTCCTGCGGCAGGTTTTCGTTGGCCAACAGCGCGGCGATCTGGTGCTGCACAGAGGGCGGCAGCGCGAACACGCCTTCGACCAGGGCACGGTCTGCCCCGGCGCGCACCATGCCGGGGTCGGCGCGGTCGCCCAACAGCAGGCTCATGGCGTCGATGATGATCGACTTGCCCGCGCCGGTCTCGCCGGTGATGACGTTGAGGCCCGGCGCAAAGCGCAGCGTCAGGGCTTCGATGATGGCAAAGTTCTGGATGCGGAGTTCTTCGAGCATAGATGTTTTTAGGGTCGTCGGCGATACGACGGCTTCAGCCAGGCGGCGATCTGTGCCGCGCAGGACGGGCACAATTGGGCGGTTTTGCGGTCGGTGTCGGCCAGGGAGTTGCTCGGCGCACGGGCGCAGCCCGCGTTGCGGCAGGGTCCCAGGCCCAGGCTGGCGCTGACCTGGCTGACGACCGTCGCGGCCACGCGGCGGCGGAGTTCCTGGCTTCCACCGCCGGGTTCGTTGAGCGGTTGTGGCCCGTGCAGCCGCCGCAGGCCCAGCAAAATGGCCCGGCTGCCGGGGAACTGGGTGCCGAAGACGAAGTTCGTCCCCGGCAGGTAGATGTCGGCGTCGATCAGGCCGATCACGCGGAAGATACCGGGCCGGGCGTACTGCTGCAAGGCGGTCAGCAGCGGCACGGCGCGATACTGCTGTCGGTCGGCGCGATAGGTTTCTGGCGGCGGGTCCATCGGGCCGCCGAGCGCCACCTCGTGGATGAAGGTGGCTTTCAGGGCTTCGGCGGCGGCCAGCGAGGCTGTCACCGGGATCGCGCCGATGGGGACGAGCAGGGTCACATAGCCGTCGGTTGGGGCGGGCTGGCGGCTGTGCGCCTTCAACTGTTTCATGTCGGCAGCGTCTTGGGGGTCGGTGATCCCCCGGAAGATGGCTTCCAGAGCCTCCGCCGAGGGCAGCTTGCCCGGTGCGCGCGTCTGGTCCTGGGTGCTCATCTGGTCCAGTTCCGTCACGAACGCTTCCAGCATCTTCAGCAAGGTATCTTCCAGGGCGTTTCGGCTCGCCGGGGGCAGGTTCGGGGTGTCGTCCGGGGACAGGGATAACGCTGCCCGTTGTGGATCGGCCAGGTATTCGGCAACGGTCAGCTCGTTCTCGTCGTGATACCAGTCTTCGTGATCCGACCAGGCCCCACACGCCAGGCAGCAGGTGTCCTGCCAGGTCTTGCCGCACGCCGGGCAGACGCCGTGCGTGTCGAAGGTATACCAGGTATGCTGACAGTCACACACCCAGCGGTCATCGGCCTCAGGCCGCCAGTCGCACTTGGGACACGCGATGTACATAGCGCGCTGTTGCCTCCAGGGTTTCGAGCGAAAGACCGACGTCCCCGGCTATCGACCGTAGCGGAACCAGCTATAGGCCGTCCCGGCGGCTAGAGCGGCGAAGAGGATCGGCCCTAACAGCGAAAAATAGATCGCGGGCAGCGCCCCGGCGACGATCCCTCCCGCCACGATGTAGCCGGTGTAACGCCCACGCCGCCGCCGGACCGCCGCCAGCACTACCTGGGCGATCAGAGTCCCGGCGGCAGGCCCCAGGATGATGCTGAACAGCAGCCCGAACCGCATCGTGATCATACTCGCTACCAGGCTGATCCCGATGCTGATGATCCCCGCGACCACGTAGTCCATGTTCGCGGCGGTGTAGAACACATCCTGCTGGCCACGCACACACTCCTTGCAGCGGTAGCCCACCGGCGTTCGGACGGCGCAGCGGGTGCACATCAGGCGGCCACAGCGGTTGCAGCGCAGGGTGGTGGCGACTGCCGGGTGCACGGCGCAGAACGTGTGTAATTCCAGGCTGTCGGCGTTCAGGTCCGGGTTTTCCGATGCTTCGTTCATCTGCTCTTTTCGCTTTCCGGGCTGAGGTCTTGCCCGGCCTGGCGGTGATCGCTGCCTTGCTGGTTGAGATTCTCGCGCGAGGGGTGGCGCGGTTCCAGGCGGTCCAGCAGGGAGCGGTAAAAGTAGGTGCGTTCCCGCAGTCGGACAAAACGGCTGGTATAGGTGCTGGCCTGCACCACCACCCGATCCCCGGCCAGCAAGGGCGTCGCCAGCCCGCCGTCGGCTGTCAGCGCCGTTTCGGTGCGCGTCTCCGGCGAGATGACGACCTCGATCACCGCGCCCTGCGACACGACGATAGGCCGGTCCATACTCAGGTGCGGCGCGACCGGCACTACCAGAATGTTCTTGAGTTCCGGCGGCAGAATCGGGCCGCCGACCGCCAGCGCATAGGCGGTGGAGCCGGTAGCGGTTGCCACAATCAGCGCGTCTGCGATGTAGGTGGTGGTCCAGCCGCCGTCGATGTATGTCTCCAGCCAGACGACAACCGGGAGCGGCCCACGCCCGATCACCACCTCGTTCAGGGCATCGCCGCGTGCCAACACCCGTTCGCCCCGCCGCGCGGTGTAGTTGAGCATCATCCGCTCTTCGATCCAGCCATCCCCCGCCAGCAGGCGCTCCAAGACGGTGGACCAGCTTTGTGGGTCGGCGATTTCGGTGAGAAAGCCCAGCCGCCCCACGTTGACACCCAGCACGGGCACGCCCGCCGGGGCGCAGATGCGCGCCGCGCGCAGCATGGCGCCGTCGCCGCCGATGGCGACCACCAGATCGGTGCCCACGATCAGCGAATCCGGCTCCTCGGCTTCCTCGCCCGTCCGCACCCACACGTCCACCCCACACTCCGCCAGGCTATCGGCGATCTGCCGGGCCAGCGGCGTTGTCTGAGGGCGTAGCGGGTGCGCCAACACTCCGGCACGTCGCAGTGGTTTGATGGCTGGTGCTCCTTTTCGTGTTGGCGTCTTGTCGCTTCATTATAGCCAGGCTGCCAACAGCTCACAAACTGGGGTGCAGACAGAGATTTTACGAACAAAAGTTCTGTTTGGCAAGCTGATTGGGCCGACGAAAAAAAGCCCCCGGACGAACTCCGTCCGGGGGCAGCGCAGATGGCCCGATTCGGGACGCACCGGGAAAGTGTGCGTCAGGGCGACTGCCGACTGCGTGTGTTTAGAGGGTTATCTCCTCGGTCGGCTCGACGGTCGGCTCCTCAGTTGGTTCGACAGTCGGTTCTTCGGTTGGTTCGACGGTCGGCTCCTCCGTTGGCTCTACGGTCGGTTCCTCGGTCGGTTCGGCGGTCGGCTCCTCCGTTGGCTCTACGGTCGGTTCCTCGGTCGGTTCGGCGGTCGGCTGAATGCCGCAGACGCCGTTGATGGGCGGGACGACGGTGTATCCTTCCCCGCGCAGGCGCGTCACCTGGGCGGCGGTCAGATACTCGTAGTACCACTCGTTGTTATACAGCTTGCACCAGTACCCGTCGGCGGCGGGCGCTTCTTCGGGCGGGGTGGCCGGCTCGGTCGGTTCGGGCGCGACGAGCGGCTCGGTGGGGCACGCGCCGTCCACCGGCAGCACCAGGGTGTAGCCGGCGTCGCGCTGCGCCGTGACCTGGGCGGCGGTCAGGGTGTCGAGGACCCACTGCCCACTGGCCGGGTTCCACTTGCACCAGGGGCCATCCTGGGCGGGCGGCGGCTGCGGCGGTTCAGGCGGTTCCTGGGTCAGCTCGCCGGGCGGATTATCTGCCTGGGCCAGGATGTGCACGCCCAGGTAAGCGACCCAGCCCGACCAGTAAGGCCTGATCCCCAGCCATTCGCTGTTCCACTGCGCAACAATGACCTGCCCGGCGCTATTACGGCCGATGACTACCATGGAATGTGACCAGCCCATGTAGTTTTCAGCCGTGTAGTCACTTTCGTTGTGATAATGGGTGCTTGCCAGGATAAAGTCCCCAGGTTCAAGCTGTTCGATGGGACGGAACTCCCACACTCCTTGTCCCTGGGTTGCGGCCATCCACTGGACAATCTGGTGATTGCCAACGACAGTTGCCGGATTGCTTGTCACCCAAATGCCGCCTGCCTGCAAGGCCCGTGCAGTGTAAGTAGCGCAGTATCGACCTTGTGAGTCGCCATAGGCGACGCCGTTGTTCCGGTTGTCGGAGAAGGCGTAATTGACTACGGCAGTGCGGTCGTAAGCAACGACCGCCTGGACATTGGAAGCGGAGAGGACGATCAGGATGACTACGAGGACAAACATCGCCGCAAAGCCAAGAAGAAGCTTGCGTGACACGATCTACCCCCTTTTTCAAGTGTCAATGAATCAGCGAAAATGAGGCAAAAAACGGTTTTGAAACTACGAAGGGCCACTGCGCTACTTAAAAATACTCTTTTAACCCTAACATTTGCCTTTCAACACGCGCGCTAAAAGTAACAACCTCCTTACAATTAAAAATTTCGTTTATATGACAAATTTGATACTATAGGTTGGCGCTGCCGGGCAGCCGTCTTTCCCCATTGACGGCGCGGGCAGGGCCGACTACAATGGCGCCCGTATGATGAACAAGACGAACGCGCAAGTCCTCTAATACCGGGGTGGATGTGCCACCCCGATCCCCTGCGTCTGGCGTCCCGGCGTACCGGTGACGCCCGGTTTCGTTTGCTTTCGCTTATCCGAGCGATTCCATCAGGGCTTCCCACTCCTGCAAGGCCGCGTCGAGATCGGCCTCGGCCTGGGCGTATTCCTCGCCCAGCGCGCGGACGCGGTCCACTGCCCCGGCGGCGCTGGCTGCGCCCAACTCACCGCTCAGGTTGACCAGCTTCATCTCCAGGGCGTCGATGCGCGCTTCCAGGTCGGCGGCACGGCGGGCGCGCTGATGTGGCGAGAGACCCTGGCTCCCGTCCATCCTGGGTGACTTGTGCCCGTTGCGATCCGGTTTGCGCTCCTTGCGCTCCGGGGGGGACTCCGCCTTTGCGCTCGTCTGGACCGGGGCACTGGCGGGCGCGCGGCCTTCCTTCATGGCAACGTATTCCTGGTACGGCCCCTCGAATATGGTGATCTCGCCCGGCGTCAGCGCCCAGATCTGCGTGGCGAGCGCGTCGATCAGGTAGCGGTCGTGGCTGACCAGCAGGATCGTGCCCTCGTAGCTGTCGAGCACATCCTGCAAGATTTCCTGGCTGGGGATGTCGAGGTGGTTGGTCGGCTCGTCCAGTAGCAAAAAGTTCGCTCCGCTAAGCGACAGCTTGGCCAGGGCCAGCCGACCGCGCTCCCCGCCGCTGAGTGTGCTCACCGCGCGGAACACGTCGTCGCCCTGGAACAGATACGTCGCCAGGTAGTTGCGCGCCTGGCTGATCGGCATTTCCCTGACGCTTAACAGTTCCGCCAGCACGGTGTTTTCCGGGTTCAGTTCCTCGTGTGCCTGAGCGAAGTAGCCGATCTGTACGCCTGTGCCCATGCGCACCCGGCCCTTCTTGGGGGCGAGCTTGCCCAACAGCGTCTTGAGCAGGGTGGTTTTGCCCGCACCGTTCGGTCCGATCAGGGCGGCGGTTTCGCCGCGATAGAGCGTCACGTCCGGCATGGTGAACAGCGGCGCACCGTCGGGATAGCCCACCACCAGCTTTTCGGTCATCAGCACCTTGTCGCCGCTGCGCATGGCGGCGCGGAGTTGCATCCGCATGTGCTGTATCTCGCGCGGGCGGTCGATCAGCCATTGTTTCTGTGGCCCAGCGTCTAGGCGGGTGGAACTGCCCATCAGTCGTTCCAGGCGGCGCAGTTTGCCTTTGGCCTGGCTGGTGCGCTGCCCGGCGATGTTGCGGCGGATGTAGTCCAGTTCCTTTTCGATAAATGCCTGTTGCGACTCGTACTCGCGGCGCTGCCGTTCGCGGCGCTCCGTGCGCTGCTGAACGTAGTGGCTGTAGTTGCCGCGATAGACCTCGACCCGCCCGAACTCCATCTCCCAGATGGTCTCCACCACGCGGTCCATGAAGTAGCGGTCGTGGCTGACCACCAGCACGCTGCCCCGGAACGACCGAAGGAAGCCTTCCAGCCATTCCACCGCCTCAATGTCGAGGTGATTGGTCGGCTCGTCCAGCACCAGCAGGTCGGGGTCTTCCAGCAGCAGGCGGCCCAGCAGGGCGCGCGTGCGCTCCCCGCCGGAGAGCCTGGGCAGCGGGCGGTCGTACTCACGTTCGTCGAAGCCCAGGCCGGTGAGCACAGTACGGATGCGCCGCTCGTAGTCGAAGCCGCCCGCCAGTTCGTAGCGTTCTTGCAGCCGTCCGTAGCGTTCGATCAGCGCGTCGTCGGCGTCCGGCGCGGCCATGCGGCGTTCCAGCTCGGCCAGTTGCGCCTCCATCGCGCGCAGCGGCGCGAAGACGCGGATCATTTCTTCCCACAGGGTGTGCGTCCCGGCCAGTTCCGGGCGCTGGGGCAGGTGGCCCATCGACAGTCCTTTAGCACGGTGAACCGTCCCGGCGCTGGGGGTGTCCAGCCCAACGATGATGTTCAGCAGGGTCGTCTTGCCGACACCGTTCGGCCCCACCAGTGCGATCCGCGCGCCGTGCGGGATGCTCGTGCTTACTCCGGCGAAGATGTCGTCCGGGCCGAAGGATTTGCCCACGTTAGACAGGGTTACGAGTGCCATGTTCAGCCTTCAGCTTTCCGCAGTCAGTCATCAGTTTACCGGATTCGAGTCGAATCCTCGAAAAATCTGCCCGCGCCTGAACCCGCCGGGAAACTAAAACGCCGCCAGGGGAGTCCTCGCGGCGCGGGCAGGCGGGCAGATAAACGCAAAGGCCGCGAGGACATTACGCCAACGCGGCCTTAAGTTCAGTGTAAGAACAAGATTACCGACGCGCAGGCGCAATACGACAGGGAACTCCTCCCACCATTGTGAACTGCATGAAACCGGCAACGGTCGCCGTCATTGCGCCTGAGCCTTTCAGCTAGTGGTTGCCAGTATATAGGCTCGCAGGAAGGCTGTCAATGCCCGAAGTGCAGCCCAGACGCCAGGCGCGCCGAGGTTTTACTTTTGCTCATCTTCCCCCGGCGTTCCCGGCGACCTGGCGGCCCGGTTGTGGTTTGGAGGATTCAGGCCTGCTTTTGATCCACAAAAGGTAAATTGACCATGTTCTAAAATGAAAATCTGTGCTATACTCTCTCTAGATAGGGTTGAAGGTCTTCAGTTTACCCGCAAATTTTGCCCCCTCTGTTCCGCATCATTTGCCACGTAAGCTCACTTGTGCTCTATCCACTGTCCATTTTTTGATTCCAGGAGTAGGTTCCATGGCCAAGAAGCTGTACGTCGGCAACCTGTCGTATAACACCACACAGGAACAGATTCGTACCCTGTTCGCGGAGGTCGGCGAGATTGCCGAAATCACGTTCATCACCGACCGCGAGACGGGCCGCCCGAAGGGGTTCGGCTTTATCGAGATGGCGACCGAAGCCGGCGCCCAGGAAGCCATCAAGCGTTTTAACGGCTACGTGGTCGATGATCGCGCGCTGACGGTGAACGAAGCGCGCCCACGCGAAGATCGTTCGGGCGGCTTTGGCGGCGGACGCCGCAACGACAGCCAGTCGCGCAACCGTCGCGGTCGCTTCTAACCCGGCGGCGCTTGCCGTACCGGCAAGAATAACCGGCGTGCGAGAAACCCTCGCGCGCCGGTTTTTGATTCCACATCGCCTGGTCGTTTGTGACGGCGAACAGGATGCCTGAGAATGCCCAACATGGCGCCAACTGCTTGTTTACAAAATCGCCAACCTGTGCAATAGTGGTAGGTGATAGTGTTAAGGCGACGTGGCTGCAAGTCCCTTCCTCCGGCGTCAGTCCCGCAGGGCGCTTTGCATTTTTCCCGAGTCCGACCACGCTATCAAACGCCAGTTTTTTCTATGCACAGGAGCACACTGTGGCTAAAAAGTTGTACGTCGGCAACCTTCCTTATTCGGTGTCGGAAGTGGACCTCCGCGAGTTGTTCTCTCAGGTCGGAGAAACCGTCGAAGTGGTTGTGATTATGGACCGCGAGACGGGGCGCTCCAAAGGATTTGGGTTCGTAGAGATGGCGACCGAGGAAGAAGCCCAGGAAGCCATCCGGCGCTTTAACGGCTACAGCCTCAATAACCGCGCGCTCACCGTTAACGAGGCCCGTCCCCGTGACGACCGGGGCGGCGGCGGGCGCGGCGGTGGCGGCGGCGGTCGGCGCGATGACCGCTACGGCAACGGCGGCGGTCGGCGCGATGACCGGGGCGGCGGTGGCCGGGGGCGCTTTTAAGTCCGGTTAGTCGAGCCTGAAATCGTGGACGGTGCGGGCGCGGTTTCCTGCACCGTTTATTTTTCCCCGACTCTTGTTTTCGCCTGCCCGTTGCGCAATTGCCCATCCCCCGCTGCCGCCGCTATAATCGTTTTACTGAAGGCTGACTGCTGAAAGCTGACGGCTCTTGATGCTGACCCCTCCTTCCTCCCGCCAGGAAGCCCCGCCGGATCATCGCGGCGTGCTGATCGCGGCAGTGCTGATGATGGTGATCGGCTGGCTGGGGTTGTACCAGCTGGTCACGACCACGTTGCCGCTGGCCTTTCCACGCTGGCTGTTCTTTATGCTGCTCTTTATGGCTGCAACGGGCACGGCGATTCCCTTCGTGCGTTACCTCAGTATCCGCTTCACCCGCCCACCGTATCCGATTCCCCCCGGCGGGGTGATTCTGCGGCAGGGCATCTGGGTCGGGCTGTATGTGGTGGTGTGCGCCTGGCTGCAAATCCCGCGCGTGCTCAATGCGGTGATCGCGTTTTTTCTGGCGCTGGCCTTTGTGGTGATCGAGGTCTGGCTGCGCCTGCGCGAGCGGCAGGAGGAAATCTAGCAGGCGCGTCGAAGCGTCCGGGCGCCGATGCGTCGAAGCGGCAGGCAGACGTGGAGTGCGGGATGGATGATAACTCAAAACTCAGAACTCAAAACTCAAAACTGCGCGCGCTGCCCGGCGTGGATGCGCTGCTGAACGCGCCCGGCGTGGCGGCTCTCTGCGCGGAACATGGGCGGGCGCAGGTGGTGGATGCCCTGCGCGCGGCCCTTGAGTCGGCGCGGGCGGCGATCCGGGGTGGGGGGGATGTGCCTGAGACGGTGGCGCTGCTGCACCACGCCGCGACTCTGCTATCTGCCGAGGGCGCGTCTACCTTGCGCCCGGTGATCAACGCGACGGGCGTGATCATCCACACCAACCTGGGCCGCGCCCCGCTGAGCAAACGGGCGATTCAGGCCGTGCAGGCGGTGGCGGCGGGCTATTCCACGCTCGAATACGACCTGGAGGCGGGGCAGCGCGGCAAACGCGACGCGCACGCCGAGCGCATCGTTTGCGACGTGACCGGCGCGGAAGCGGCTCTGGTGGTGAACAACAACGCGGCGGCAGTGTTGCTGATCCTGACTGCACTGGCCCAGGGGCGCGAGGCGATCCTCAGCCGGGGGCAATTGGTGGAGATCGGCGGCGGTTTCCGCGTGCCGGAGGTAATGGCCCAATCCGGCGCGCAGCTGGTCGAGGTCGGCACCACCAACCGCACGCGCCTGACCGACTACGAGCGTGCTATCGGCGTGAACACGGCCTTGCTGATGGTGGCGCACGCCTCCAACTTTAAGATAATCGGCTTCACCGAGCAGCCGCCTCTGGCCGACCTGGCGGCGCTGGCCCACGAACGCGGCCTGCCGCTGATCAACGATCTGGGCAGCGGCGCGCTGCTGGACACTGCACCGTTCGGTCTGGCGCACGAGCCGACCGTGCAAGAGGCGCTCGTTGCCGGATGCGACCTGGTGGCTTTCAGCGGCGATAAGCTGCTCGGCGGTCCGCAGGCCGGTATCATTGTCGGGCGGCGTGAACTGGTGGACTCACTCAAGCGCCACCCGCTGGCGCGCGCCATGCGGATGGACAAGCTCGATCTGGCGGCGCTGGTCGCCACACTCGACAGTTATCGGCGCGGCGCGGCCCTGGAAGAGATTCCCGTCTGGCGCATGATCGCCCTGCCGCTCGATGCGATCCAGAAGCGGGCGCGGCGCTGGGCCAAACAGATCGGCGCAGGGCGTGTGATCGCGGGCGAAAGCACGGTCGGCGGGGGCAGCCTGCCCGGCGAGACGCTCCCGACGGCGCTGCTGGCGCTGGATGTGCCCTCGCCGGATGCGTTCCTGGCGGCGCTGCGGCGCGAACCCACGCCCGTCATCGCGCGTATCGCCGATGACCGTGTGCTGCTCGACCCCCGCACGGTGCGGGTGGAGGAGGATCGCGCAGTGGTGGGAAGTCTGGTGCGGCTCATCAGCGTCTAGGCGTCGGCCCGGCATTCAAATGCCGGGCGACGGTCGCAAAGTCCGCTCAAGCGGACTGAAGACCATCTGCCGGGCCGGGCTGCCCCAGTCCACTTGAAGTGGACTTGACATGCGTAGCCGGGAAATTTTTGCCCCGGTGTAGGCTGCGGCGGCGTGAGGTTCGCCCCCGACGCGAGATACACCTCCCGCTTGCCCTGTGATCCCGTTTGGGCTAGGATTCTGCCAGAGCTAATTCCCCGGAAGGAACACGCCTTATGCCGCCGACCCTGTTCGTCAGCCACAGCAGCAAGGACGACGATGCCGTCACCCGCCTGCACGACGCCCTCACCGTCGCCGGGATCGATGCCTGGGTGGACCACAAGGACATCCTGCCCGGTCACAACTTCGATACCTCGGTGCAGAACGCCCTGAACGCCTGCGACGCCGGGCTGCTGGCCCTCTCCCCGGACTCGGCCATTGCCGAAGCGTGCCTGGCCGAATGCTGGTTCCTGCTGAACCAGAAAAAGCCGCTCTACGTCGCGCTGATCCGTCCCGTGTCACCGCAGAAGTACCCCTGGCGGCTCGGCGTGATCCAGTACGCCGACCTGACCCGCGATTTCGACGCCGGAGTGCGCAGCCTGAGCGCCGCCGTGTTGGGCCGCCGTCCGCTCGATCCGCACGCCGCCACGACCGCCACCGCCCCACGCCTGAGCGGGCCGCGCTTCCCCTTCTGGCAGCTCGACCTGCCGCTGATCGGGCGGGACGACGCGCTGGCCGCCGTACAGGCAGCCCTGGCCGACCGGCAGCTCGGCGCCGCGATCCTCGGCGTGGGCGGCGTCGGCAAGACGCGCCTCGCCGCCGAGATCGCCATGCGCAATACCTTCGCTGACGGGGCGGTCTGGCACGACATCCGCGACTACACCGCGCTGACCGACCTCACCCTGCTGCTGCGCGACCACCTCGGCCTGGACCTGACCACGCCCGAAGACGCAGTGTGGGCCGAGGTCGGGCGGCGGCAGGTGCTGATCGTGCTCGATAACGCCGAGGACTGCCGCCAGCCGCAGGCTTACGCCGCGCGCCTCAACGCCCTCGACACCTCCGGCGGGAGCCGCGTGCTCGTCACCAGCCGCCGCGCCTGGCCCGAACTGCGCCACCTCAAGCAAATCCCGCTCCGGGCGCCGGACCCGCAAGCCGCCGTCGCCATCCTGCGCGCCATGATCGCCCAGGAGCCGCCCGCCTTTTCGCTGGACGACTGGGAGGCGCGCATCGCCGAGGCCGCGCGCCATCACCCGCGCCTGATGGAGTACGCCGTGCGCTGGGCCAACAGCTACCCGCCGGACTACGTGGTCGAGACGCTGCGCGACCTGAAGGGGGCCGACGCCGACGAAGCCCTGGACGACCTGGTGCGCCGCACCGTGCGGCTGGTGGAAGCGCGACCCGGCGGGCCGGAAGCGGTGGCGGCGCTGCGGCGGCTGCTGGTCTGCCGGGGCGGCTTCAGCTTCGAGGCGGCGCGCGCGCTGATCGGCGCGGAGCCGCAGCCGCTGGCCCTGCTTCAGCAGGGGGGATTGGTGTTTGTGGTGGAGGGCGGGCGCTACGACTTCGACCCGCTGCTGCTGCCCGCCCTGGGCGAAGACCCGGACGCCTACCGCGCGCACTACGATTACTACCTGGCGCTGGCGCGCAAGCACGACCAGGCGCAGGACTACGCGGGCCTGGACGTGGAATCGGCCAACCTGGAGATCGCCTTCGAGCGCATGATGACGGCGGGGGATGGGGACGCTGCGTATTGGCTGGCGAATGCCTGCTCAGCTTTCTTGGGCAACCGGGGGCGCTTCGCGCAGCGCATGGACTGGCTGACGCGGGCGGCGGCGGCCCTCACCCCTGCCCCCTCTCCCTCAGGGCGAGGGGATGAAGGCGACGCGCGCACGTGGGCCGCCGCGCAGGACAGCCTGGGCAGCGCCTACCGGGAACATCCCTTCGGCGACCGGCGCGCGAACCTGCGGCGGGCCGCCGCGGCCTACGCCGAGGCGCTGCGCTTCGTCACGCCCCAGGCCGCCCC
>Ga0209018_1000054_pt1 | contig 95876 bp, 83 predicted proteins | sample YNPBryBLVA2012_FD_185814 | JGI IMG/M metagenome (GOLD analysis project Ga0209018, IMG submission 185814) | Anoxygenic and chlorotrophic microbial mat microbial communities from Yellowstone National Park, USA - YNP Bryant BLVA 2012 (SPAdes)... ... | reverse complement strand
TTATTTGCTAATCAATTTCTTTGTATTTTTTGAACTTTTTTTAATTTTTTTCGTATTTCTATGTTGAATTTAACTTAATTTTGAAATAAAAAAGGTGAAAAAATGTCCGAAAATAACTATTCTCAATTTCAAACACCACAACCATATGTGCCAATGGCAAAACGACGAAAAAATTGGGTTTTACCAACAATTTTAATACTTATTATTTTTGCCATTGTTTCTGTTCCCTTTATTATTATTGGTGTGTTTTTTAGCGGTCTATCACAATTCGAGTCGGAACCCATAGAAGTTAAAGATAATAGTGTATTGGAAATTAAACTAAACTCTTTCGACGAAGCACCAAAGTTTAGTCCTTTTAGTATATTCGAGGTTTCGGGCAACCGTAAAACTTTATTCAATATCGTAGCCCAAATCGAAAATGCACAATATGATGATAGAATTAAAGGAATTGTACTTCGTGATGGAATTGGGCAATATGGATTTGGTATAGCTCGAGAACTAATCACAGCGCTCAAAAAATTCAAAGAATCCGGGAAATTTATTTACTCCTATTTTACATTTGCGAACGAAAATGTTTATATGGTTGCTTCGGTTTCGGATAGCATTTTTGCACCAAAAATGGGTTTCTTCGAGATAAATGGGTATGGAGTTTCTGCACTTTTTCTGAAAGGTTTTTTTGATAAAATTGGCGTCGATTTTTATGTAGAACATTTCGAGGACTACAAATCAGCTGGGGAATCATTTAGTAGGACCAAATTCTCGGATTCTTCGAAAAAACAACTTCGAATCCTTATCGAGCAACGATACGATGAATTTTTGACTACAATAGTTGAGAACCGAAAAATAGATAGGGAAATTTTGAATTCTGCAATTAACCGTGGACAATATTCCTCAGATTCTCTTTTGTCATTAAAATTAATAGATGGAATCTGCACACCCGAAGAATTCAAGGATAAAGTTCATTATAAAATTTTTGGTGAATTACCCAAAGATGAGGAAAATAGTAAAAAGAAAACAACAAATATTAAAAAAGTCGAATACGTCGATGTTTTGGATTATGCAACCGATCCAAAAACAAAGGATGATATCTACGATAAAAATATAAAAATTGCTTACATCGAGACAGAAGGTGCAATAAGTTCTTCGGATCAATCGCTGGGAAGCCAAGAAGAGGGAATAACCGATGGAAAACTTATTAAAGATTTAGAAGACGCTCGCAAGGACAAAAATGTGAAAGCTTTAATTTTGAGAATAAATAGTCCCGGTGGTAGTGCATTAGCCAGCGATAACATTTGGTATGCTATACAAAAAGTTCGCAAGGAAAAACCCATCTACGCTTCGATGAGCGACGTTGCTGCTTCGGGAGGTTACTACATTGCAATGGCTTGCGATACAATAATTGCTTATCCCAATACTATTACAGGTTCTATTGGCGTAATTTCGATGGTACCAAACTTAGCTGGAACTTTCAATAAATTAGGCCTTACTGTTGATACGATTAATGTTGGCAATAACTCCCAATTTATGAATGGTTCAATTCCATTCAAAGAAGCAGATAAAACTAAATTCCGCGAATTAATGAAATCGATTTATATTGACTTTGTAACTAAAGCAGCTAAATCCCGAAATATGTCCTACGAACAACTACGGGCATTAGCCAAAGGACGCGTTTGGAGTGGAACTGACGCTAAAAAAGTTGGGCTGGTTGATACCTTAGGCAATATTCGAACAGCTTTCGAAATAGCAAAAAATCGAATTGGTATTCCAAAAGGAAAGAAAGTATATGTGGAATTTTATCCAAAACTTGAACAATCAATCGAGGAATTTATCAAATTCATTCGAAATTTTGGTCGGAATTTCAATTCTCATAATTCATTTGGACAATTAGCTCGAAATACTGATTTGGATTTGGCACAAAAAATATACAACTCTTTGCCTTCTTTTATGCAACAGCAGATTAAATACAATATTACATTGCTTGAAATTTCTAAAAAAGAAAATGTTCTTTTATCATTACCGTATTACATTAATTAAAAGGAGTTTACAAAAATAATGTTTAAAAAAGTTTTAATTATTGCATTTTCATTAATATCCATTTCGTTCTTTGCCCGCAGTGAAGAAGGTATGTGGACATTCTTCAATTTACCTCTACAACAAATTGAAGAAAAATACAACTTTAAGCCAACAAAAGAGTGGTTGGACAAAGTAAGGTTATCTTCGGTTCGATTTATGGACGGAGGATCGGGTTCTTTCGTATCACCGGATGGTTTGGTGATGACCAATCATCACGTAGGAGTAGGACAGATTACTAAACTATCTACAGAAGGAAAAGATTATGTCACTAATGGATTTTATGCAAAAACTTACGCAGAAGAATTGAAATGCAAGGACTTGGAGGTGAATGTATTAGTTAATATGATTGATGTAACCGAAAGAGTTAAAAATGCATCAAAGGATTTACAAACAGCAAAGGAAATCAACGAAGCCCGTTCGAAAGAAATCGACAAAATCGAAACAGAATACTTCCAAAAAACGGGTCTACGTTCTGATGTGGTCAATTTCTATAATGGTGGTGAATATTGGCTTTATCAGTACAAAAAATATACTGATGTAAGGTTAGTATTTGCACCCGAGCGAAATGCTGCGTATTTTGGCGGAGACTATGACAATTTCACCTATCCGCGCTGGAACTTGGATGTAACATTTTTCCGTGTCTACGAAAACGATAAACCATTGAAAACTGATAATTACTTTAAGTGGAGTAAAAACGGTGCAGCAGTTGATGAATTGGTATTTATGTCGGGTCATCCTGGTCGCACAAGTCGACTAAAGACCTATGCACAAATAAAATTTGCTCGTGATTACTCCATCCCACATCGTTTGGAATGGATTCAAACTACTTTGGATGCTTTGGCTAATTATGCTCGTGGTGGCGAAGAACAAGCTCGTCGTGCATTGATTTACCAATTTGGATACGAAAACAGCAAAAAAGCAGCAATTGGTCAACTTAACGGCTTAAAAAATCCTGAATTGATGGTTTTAAAAGAAAACGAGGAAAAAGATTTTAGAGGACGTATTCTTCAAAATTCTGAATTGGCAAAGCAATATATGAAATACTTCGATCAAATCGAAGAATTAATTAATTTGTATCAAACCAAATACTACAAACGCGAATACCGCAACTTTGGTTCTCGTTTGTTTGGTATTGCTTTAGATATGGTGAGGTACGCTAAAGAGAGTACAAAACCAAATGATGAAAGATTGCCTGGATATAACGATGCTGCTTTGCCTGGAATAAAATTTAGGTTATTATCGCCAGCACCAATTTACAAAGATGTAGACAAAGCTCTAACTTGGGCAAGTGTGAAATATTCACTAAGCAAATTAGATGTAACCGATGAATTTTGGCGTATGTTATTCGAAGGCTCAGATCCACGACAAGTTGTCAACAAACTGATTGACGAAACAAAATTGGATGACATAGAATACCGCAAATCTTTGTTCGAAGGAGGTATCGAAGCATTGAAAAAATCTGATGACCCTATGATAAAATTAGCACTAAAAGTTGATGATTACCTTCGCAACGACGAAAAAGAATATGGCGACAATTACGAAAGTAAACTAAAAGAAGCAGAAGAAAAAATTGCCGAAGCACGGTTTTTAGTATATGGCAAAACAAAATATCCCGATGCCAACTTTACTTTGCGTCTAACATATGGAACTGTCAAAGGTTATCCTATGAATGGAACGATTGCACCACCATTCACAACACTCTACGGTATGTTCGACAGAGCTGTTTCGTTTGGGAACAAAGGAGATTTTCAACTTCCAAAAAGATTTTGGGATAGATTGTCAAGACTGGATTTATCAACACCTGTTAATTTTGTATCAACTTGTGATATAATTGGAGGCAATAGCGGCTCACCAACAATCAATAAAAATGCCGAGATTGTTGGAATTGTTTTTGATGGAAATATCGAAAGCCTGCCTGGAGATTATATTTATGATATAACAGCCAACAGAGCAGTTAGCGTTCATTCCAATTTTATTCTCTATGCTCTGCGAAATCTATATGACGCAAGCAAATTAGCTGACGAATTGGAAGGTAAAAAATAAGAAATGTCAATTAGAATTAGTATAATTTTTCGTAAGAATTTAGCAAAATAACCATAAAAAACATCGGAGGTAGGAATACCATCCGATGTTTTATTATGTGTTTCACTTTCGTAGTTTGGGTTACATCAAATAAAAGTACTTACTATCGTTTTAAGTTGTTGATTTCTCCAAGTAAAGTATCCGAAACTGTAATTGTTCGCGAAGCTGCTTCGAACGCTCTTTGTGTGGAAATCATATCAGTGAATTGTGAAGCAATGTCTACATTCGATTGTTCCAATGCATTACTTTTGATTTTTGTTGACTGAAAGATATCTACTGCAGTTCCAATTCTTGCATAACCACTGTTTGGTGATGGAACGAACATATTACTACCATCTCGGACCAACCCTTCTTGGTTTTGGAATTGGGCTAATGCAATCCGACCTAAAACTTCGCTTTGACCGTTAGTAAATGCTCCCCATACATTTCCCATATCATCAACGGTTAAATCTTCCAATGTCCCCATTTTAAAACCATCTTGGGTAGCAAAGCTTGCCGAACTTGGCATTGAATATTGTGTTATGCCGCTCAAAAGTTGATTGGGTGGAGCTAATTGTAATGTTAAATTATTGGTTGTGCTAAACACGTTCACTCCAAGTGCTGTGTTGATATCATTCGAGCTAACTGTTATTGAAGTTGGTGAATTTAATGTCCCGTCGGAATTGAATGTTACCGTTTGTTGTGCAGTTGGAATTGCCAATGTTTTTCCGTCAATAGTTCCAGTTAAAGTAAATTGATTAGTTGTTGCTGTTTTGGTAAATACTAATTCCAAAGTATGTACACCGCCAATATTATCAAAAATATTAATGCTTGTTTTTCGCGTATCACCAGCTATCATATTGGAATTCAAATTGCCTTTGAGGGTTACCAATTTAGTTTGTTGAGGTGGCGAGATAATATCGTTCGATATCTTTAAATTTTCCATTTTACCTTGAAGCACGGTATTACCCTCAGAATCACGAACAATTTTGCCATTTGCATCCAAAGTAACATTCCAACCTTGCAAGAAACCACCAGTATTGGCATCTACGAAGTATCCCAATTTATCGTGGTTTATTGTTCCTGCACGTGAATATTTTTCAGTTCCATAAATATCATAAACAAAAAAGCCGTCGCCAGCAATAGCCAAATCTAATGGTCTATCTGTTGATTCAATCACCCCTTGCTGCATATTTTGTTGGATGCTCCCAACAGAAACACCCAATCCCATTTGCAAAGGATTAAGACCTCCAACGCCAGTTCCACCTGATTCGAATGGCTTGCGACCACGAGTGTATATCTGATTAAATTCTTCTTCGAAATTTGCACGGTTTGATTTGTAGCCAACTGTACTTGCATTAGCAATATTGTTCGATATTACATCAAATTTTTTTTGATGTGCTTTTAGCGAACTAGTTCCAATCGAAAGGGATCTAATAAGACCCATTTTTTATCCTCCTTGAATTAGTTTTGTCCTAAAATTTTAGATTTCTCGGTCGTTCGAAATCTTTTCTGGGTCTCCCAAATTTTAAATTTGGGTCCAACCCATTCAACTGTTTCAAGCAAATAATGCTGAATCGATATTTGTTATAATGTTTTCGGTCAATTGCTCTTTATCGAACATCGTTATTACAGTTCGATTAGGGATATTCACTATCAAAGCTGTGTCGTCGAGCAAAATGAGTGACTCCTTGCAATTTTTTGCTTCGGCTTTCTCGATTGCTTGTTCCAATCGAGCAATTTGAGTATTATCTAAATCAATTTCCCGCGAAATCATCCTAGTTTGAGCATGTCCCGAAAACTTTACTTTTTTTAGTTCTTCATTAAAAATCTGCTTGAAATCAATTAAGTTATTGCCACTTATAACTTTGGCTGGTGAATGTTTTAGTTCACGATTCCCGCCAATAGGAATAAACGGCACTTGAATTCCATTGATTTCGGGCATATTTTTTTCTCCCGACCTATTTTACTCGTTAATAATTTCAGCAATTCTGTTGAATGGAATTTCTGTGTCGTTGATAATCAAATATGTTCCATCAATATTGAACCTAACAGCGGTGATTTTACCCATAGTAAAACATTCTGCATTTGTCGAAGTCCCTTTGCTATCTGTTAAAACAACATCAAACGAATATTTTCCGGAGGCAACTTTATTTCCATTGTCATCGTTTCCGTCCCATTCAACTATTTGCTTGCCTTTTGTTAAGTGCTGTTTATCGACTTCCATCGTGCGTACCAAAAATCCATTGTTATCGTAAATTCGAATTAATCCTTTGTCGTAATTGATCGGAACATTGAACCCAATGTTTGCTTTATCAGAAGTTTCTAAATTTAAAGTGTTTCCCGCAATTATACCAGTTTTGCCTAATAATCCCGGTATAGCTGAATTGGTCAAACTTTGAGCAAACAAATTATTAGAGTTCTTTTGTTCCTCCAACAGTGTTCGAATATCAGTGAGTTGTTCTAATTGGGAAAATTGTGCTAATTGTGCAGCAAATTCTTGATTATCATATGGCTTCAATGGGTTTTGTGCTTTCAGTTGAAATGTTAATAGCTTTAAAAATTCATCTTTTCCCAATTTAGAATTGCCGATTGCCTTTGGAGTTATCATTTCGTTATTTTGCGATTTCATATTGCTTACATCCTGAATCATTCAACAACCTCCTGTTGCTTAACTAAACTTAAGATGTGTTCGTATTGTTGAATTCGTTGAATCATTTCTCGTAGTTCTTGGTTTTGTTTTTGTCGATTTGGGGAATCAAATTCTCTGCTGTTGCTTGAATAATTTTGGACATCTGTCTGATTTGATTCAACTTTTAGGTTAATATTATCCGACTTAAAACCACTGCTAGCCAAGGCTTCTTTCAATTGAGCGACTGATTTATCAATTTTTTCAAGTGTTTGCTGCATATCTGCTTTAATTATTATATTTAAAACATCATCTTTCATTGTTAAATTTACAAATATCGAGCCAAGATTTTCGGGTTTTAAATTCATTATTGCTCGGTAATTTCCTCCTTCCCTAATGCTATTACTCATTCGAACAATGTAGTAAGGAACTTCGTTTGGGCGTACAGAACTAAATATGGTATAATTGCTTGTTTTTGGAGTGAAATTATTCATTTTTGGATTTAAAAAATCTACATTACTTTTGGTTTTAATTTCTTGGGAAATTATTCGGCTTTCATTGTTGGATAATTCTTGCGAACTATTTGATATTTCCGAGAAATCATTTGAAAAAGATTTTTCAGTGTTTTTGTTATTGGTGATTATACTTTCAATTTCATTGGAAGAGTTATCGTTCTTATAATCAATTGCGTTATTTTGCAAATTATTATTAATATTTTTGGTTTTTAATGATTTTTGTTCTTGGAAAAGCTCGTTCGGTGTTAGAACGCTTATTTTACTCCCTTGTTCTTTCGTGATTCCACTTGATTGAGTGTTTTGTTGTGGGAATTCAGTTCTATGTTTATTAATTTGTTTTATTTGGATTTTCTCACTTGATTTCTCGTTAGTTGATTGTTCTGTAGATTTCTCTGCATTAGTTTTATTTTCTTTGTTTACGATATTTGGGAAAGTGTCCTCAATTCTCTCAACCTTGTGTGCCTGCAAGTCAGTATTCTCTATCACAATGGATTTTATGTGATTATTTGTATTATTTTGAATTTTTTCGAATATCTTGGCAATTTGCAATAACTCATTTTGAGTATTTGATGTAAGATTTATTTTATCATCTTTGAGAAATTGAATAATTTCTTTAGGTAGTGAATTGATTAATATAGTTTTGATTTTACTATTAAGATTATTGTTTTGTTGAGTTAGATTTTTTAAGTATATCAATTGTTCCAATAATAACTTAGGATTTGCTATATCGCTTGATATATTTGTTTTTAAATTGTTAAAATTAATTAACTCGGAAGATATTTGGTTATTGATATTTTTAAAAAGTTGCTGAAAGAATTGATTAATTTGGGAATTATTAAAGAACTCTTGCTTTTCGCTGAATGAACTCGATTGAGTTTCTTGAATATTTAATTTAGATAATGTATTCGTGAATAATGCTAGAACAATTTCGAAAGCATCCGAACTTCCCGAATTGGATTCATTTTTGTTTAGTTTTTGTAAAACTTCAAAAATTGGCTCTGCCGAGCCTTTTTCGATTTGTTTAATTTTCATTGAGCATCCTGCTTTTTATTGACCACTACCTAACAGCATAATAACTGCTGCTCGGTCTGGAGGTAGTGCTTCAATAATCTTGCCAGCTTGTTTTTTGGGTAACATTTTAAGTATTCGGGCGGCGTCTCTTTCGTCGATTTGTTCGAGTATTCGAGCAATTTCGCGTGGTGGTGCGGTTTTGAACATTTCCGAAAATTGTCTAAAATTCTCCAACTTTAAAGAGTCAACTTGGCGATTAAAAGCCTTTTCGATTTGTGCGATTTTTTCGTCTTTTGTTTTGAGTTCTTTTTGGGTTAAATCAATTTTTCTATTCAATTTTAAAATACTATCCTTATATTGACTTATTTCTTGAAATCTTTCGCTAATTGCCTTTTTTAATGCCTCAACTGAATCAACTAAATTTTCTCGCTGTTTTACTAATTCCTCTTTTGTATAAATTTCCTTGTACAAAGTTTCCTTCTTTGCCTTTAAATCTTCGATTTGTTTATCTTTTTGGCTAATTTCTTTTTGTAATTCTTCTATTTGTTTCAAGAATTTTTCGTATTGAGATTGTGTAAGTAGGTATTTTTCTACTTTTGGTAATAATTTCTTTTCATTTTGAATTTTTAATGAGTCAGCAATTGTGTATTTGGGTTCAAAACCTAATAAAGATGGATCTATAGAATAAACAAACATAAATCCGACTAAAATAATGACAATAAAGGCAACTAATGCTAAAAATATGATTATTGCAGTTTTATGATTCATAATCAGGTTATGCTTTTAGTTTTAAGTGCAATTTCATCCAACTGAATTTGTTCTTCTTTATTTAATTTACGGATGTGTTCCTCAATTTTTTTATCTTTTAGTTTAGTTAATACTTTTTCTTCTTGCAAGGCAATTAAATACTTTTGTTGTTTGATGCGTTCTTTTTCCAATAATATATTTTTTTGTTCCTCGAGTTGTTTTGTTAATTCAACAATTGATTGTTTATGCGATTGAAGATATATTAAATCTGTAATTTTTAGTGATTGTAAATTCACAGAATTTAGCTCATTTTTGTATTCAATTAGGTCATTAATTTGCTTTTCCTTGTTCGCTCTTTCGTTTAGGGCAAGAGCGAACTCGGTTTTGGCAATTCGAGTATTTTGTTGACGTAATTGCAACAAAGATTCTAATCTATAAACAAACTTTTTTGCCATAATAATTGATTTTATACTAAATTAAGTAATTTATCAATTGTATCATTAAAATCGGCATTTTCGTAAATATCTTGCTTTAGGAAATTATTTATTTTATCTATCGAGGCTATAGCCTTGTCTGTTAGTGGATTTGTTCCTTTACGGTAAGCACCAACAGAGATTAAATCTTCGCTCATTCGATAAGCTGCCAAAAGTTCGATTACTTTTTGTGCGGCTTGTCGATGTTCTTTGCTGATAACATCATTACGAACACGAGAGATGCTTTCCAAGACATCGATAGCCGGATAGTGTCCCAACGATGCTAATTTTCGGGATAAAACAATATGACCATCTAAAATTCCTCTTGCAGCATCAGCTATAGGTTCGTTCATATCGTCTCCTTCCACCAATACTGTATATAAACCGGTTATTGAGCCAACATCGGAGGTCCCAGCTCGCTCCATAGTTTTTTGCAAAAAACTAAAAACGCTCGGAGTGTAACCTTTGGAAGTTGGGGGCTCCCCAATAGTTAAGCCAACTTCACGTTGTGCCATTGCCAATCGAGTTGCCGAGTCCAGCATCAACATAACATCCAGACCTTTATCGCGAAAGTATTCGGCAATTGTTGTTGCGACCAATGGTGCTTTTACTCTCATCAAAGGTGCAGTGTCACTTGTAGCAACCACAACAATTGAGCGGCGTAAACCTTCTTCACCCAAATCTTTTTCCAAAAATTCTCTGACTTCTCGTCCGCGTTCTCCGACTAAGCAAATTACATTTACATCCGCCGAGGTATTGCGTGCAATCATTCCTATCAAAGTAGATTTTCCGATGCCTGAACCCGAAAATATACCCATCCTTTGCCCCTTACCAATTGTTAAAATTCCATCAATTGCTCGAATTCCTGTAGCCAATGGTTCGGTAATCCTTTTTCGTGTTAATGGATTTGGTGGCTGAGCATAAATTGAACGAAACTCGCTTATATGTGCTTCGGGCATTCCATCCATTGGGCGTCCAATTCCGTCAAGAACACGACCTAAAAGGCTTTCGCCCACTCCTATTCTTAAAGAAGATGATGTTGCAACAATTTCCATTCCAGGTTCGATGTGTTGTAATTCTCCTAACACCATCGAAAGTATTCTGTTTTGATCCAAAAATCCAACAATTTCAGATTGGCAAATAATGTTACCATCTTTATCTATAACATTACACAATTCACCAATTGGGGCTTTGGGACCATTGCTTTCGATTACCAAACCTATGACTTTGGTGATTTTACCTATTCTTTTTATAGGATCAATTTCCGTTATTCGTTCCTTTATTTTCTTTTGTAAAGATTTGGTAATCATTTTTAATCGTTTGAATGGTTTATATGCACATTTTTGATCTCTTCGATTTGGGAATTGGGATCAACGCTTTTAATTTCTTCCATTAAATGTAGACGAATATTTTGGAGTTGAGCAGACAATGTCGCGTTGAACTCTCCAATAGAAGTTTCAAGTTTACAAAAACCTTGTTCAATTTGATCATCTACAATTACTTTGGTATTTTCGAAAACAGACGGATCCGCAAGCAAAACACTTTTTGATTCTTCGAAAATCTCTAAATCTTTTGGATTTATAAAAATTTTATATATTATGTTTCTATCGATTTCCTTTAGAACATTGTTGAGTTGTGTAATGAAAAAATTATTATTAGTATCAACTTCATATTTAATAATTTGTTCGGCAATCGTAATTGATAAATCAATTAACTGAGATTTGAGAAGTTCCATTTGTTTTGTATATTCCAGTCGAAAAGAATCAACCATTTTATCGATAATTCTGTTCATTTGACGGAGTTTTTCGAATTCTTTTTCATCAATAGCTCGAGTGGTATCTTGTCCATCTCGGAAACCTCTATCGTATGCATCTTGAATTTCGGCTTCAAGTTGTGCCCAATCAATTTCTGGTTCGGGTGGAGCAAAAAATTCAATTTGGGTAGGTTTGTTGGTGTTGGATATAGTAAAAATTTCAGTGTAAATACTTTTAACTGGTTTTGGGGGTTCTTCAATTTCTACTGTATCTGTTTGGATTAATGGTTCTGCAAGTTCTTCTTCTTGTTTCTTTTTTAATTCTAGAATGGACGATAAAAATTGGTGACGTCGGGTAGTCTCTTTTTCGATGGCATCTTTGGTTTGGAGGATATTAATTTTCCTACGATTTTTGGGAATTTTGATTACAATTTCGCCCATACTAAAAAGTCCTTAATTTTAGTATTAAACGAAAATATCTTCTTTGCCGCGACCACCAATCGATATTTCTCCTTCACTCTCCAATTGTTTGATTATATCCACAATACGCATTTGGGCTTGCTCAACTTCCTTTAGCTTAACTGGTCCCATAAATTCTAATTCTTCCTTTACAACAGCAGCGGCGCGCTCGCTCATATTCTTGAATATCTTATTCTTAATTTTATCATCGGCAACTTTAAGAGCAAGTGCAAGATCGCGTTTATCAACATCTCGTAGAATTCGTTGAATACCACGATCGTCGATTTGAACAATATCCTCGAATAAGAACATAAGTCGTTTGATTTCGTTTGCCAAATCAAAATTCTTTTCCTCGATGCTTTCCAACATTGCTTTTGCCACAGCATTATTACTCTTATTTAAAATATTAGCAACAATCTGAGTGCCTCCAGCAGCAGCTAAATTTTGGGACAGCGTAGACTCGGCAATCTGATCTACTACTTGTTCAATTTCCGAAACTAATGCAGGCGAAACCTTACCAATTGTTGCAATCCTTAATACCGATTCAGTCCTTAAATCATCGGGGAACTCTTGCAAAACATCTGCAGCTTGGGTTGGAGGTAAATGCGACAAAATTAACGCAATTGTTTGTGGATGTTCTTTTGATAAAAAGTTTGCTAATTGAGCCGGATCTGCTTTTTTTAATATATTAAAACCGCGTACGGTTGTTAAAACCTTAATTTTTTCTACAATTTCACGGGCTCTTTCGGGCCCGTATGTTTTTTCTAATAATACTTGTGCATAATCCAAACCACCTTCCAACATCAAAGATGATGCTTGCATCAACTCGTAAAATTCTTCAATTACATCCTCAACCACATTTGCTGGAACGTCTTTTAAGTTGGTAATTTCCAAAGCAATAGCTTCGACTTCGCTCATATCCAATTCCTTGAATACTTTTGATGCAACATCAACATCCATCGACATCAATAATATCGCTGCCTTTTGCTTTCCGGTTAACTCGTTAAAGTTGTATGTTGGCATATTGGTCTTAAGTTTATTTTACATAACTAGAATTTAGGTGGATTGTTCATCATATCTTGTGCTAATAATACCTTTACTAATTTTACAGCATCTTCGGTTTGTTCATCGATAAAGTTTTGAATTTTATTCTTCATTTCAATTTTTAATATTTGTTCCTCACTTAAATCTTGGGTTTCGGCTTTTTCGAGTTCTGCTCTTGCTTTCGCTGCCAAAGCTTCTTGGTCTAATTCTTCGGCTGTTGCCAATGCGTATTGATCTTCTTCTTGTGGTGTACTTTCCAACATCAATTGCTCGGGTAATTCTGCTGGTAGCAAAAGCAATTCTTCCTGGTCTATACCCAAATCTGCTAATTCCTCTTCGGGTTCTTCTTCCTCTTCCTCTTCTTCTTTCAATGCTTCTTTCTCTAATGGAACAGTATGGGGTAGTGATAATGCAATTCGGATTCTATCTTTAATGAATTTAGATTGTAATAATCTATACATAAAGAAGATTGATAGCAAAATTATTGCAATTAGTAATAACAATTTTTGATTTTCGGGAACTTCTAACCAAGGAACTGGTTGATTTTCTTTAAGTAGTTCTTCGTAATATGAATTGTCGAAAGGAACATTAATTACCGAAACCTGATCATTGCGATTTGGGTCGTAGCCAACTGCATTTTTAACAGCCAAAGTTAGTTGTTCCAATTCTTCATTAGTTCTAGGTGTATATTCAATAACTTGTTTGCCATTTTTTTCAATTATTTTATTTGTACCATTAACTAAAACAGATACAGTTAATCTTTTAATATTACCTACTTCATTAACAATTTTCTCGATTGATTGTGATATTTCATAGTTAGTGATTATATTTCCTTGATCTTTTGCCATACTGACGGTAGGATAACTCAATGAGTCGGTTGATTGACTCTTTTCAGTAATTTGTTGTTCACTTCGCACAACTTGACGATCGGGGTCATAATCTGTTATAGTCTTTTCAATTTGTGTAAAATTCAATTCAGCTGTAACCTTTACGCTGGAATTATCGACTCCCAAAACATTATCGAGCATTGATTGTACTTTGTTCGCAAGGTATTGCTCTACGTCTACTTGTTGTTTGTGTTGAGCTGCAGTTAAGCCAGCAATAGAATTTTTATCGATTGGGTCGGCAGAAATCACTCTTCCTTTTTGATCAACTATAGTTACTTTTTCGGGAGTAAGTCCCTCAACACTACTTGCTACAAGGTTTTGGATACCAGCAATTGCAGCCGAAGACAAATTTTTATTTGGTTTTAATTGTAATGATACGCTTGCGGTTGGCTCTTTTTGGTCTTCTTTGAATAAAGCTTTTTCGGGGACAACAATATGAACTCGTGACGACTTTACTTCCTCCAAAGCATTAATAGTTCTTGCTAACTCACCTTCTAATGCACGCCTATAATTCAATTTTTGAACAAATTCACTCATCCCTAAGTTAGTTTTATCAAACACTTCGTAACCAACTATGCTACTACCTGGTAAGCCTTCGCTCGCTAAATTTATTCTTGTTTCGTACACTTTATCCTTTGGCACCATTACAGTTGTGCCGCCATCTGCCAAAGTGTATTCTATTCCTTTTTCCTTCAAACTTGCAACCACTTTCCCGGCATCTTCGGCACTGATATCTTTATACAAAACTGCAAAGTTTGGATCGGCTCCTCTGCTTGAAAATAATATAATCCCAAATATACCTAATACAACTACAACGGAACCAATAATCAATACTTTTTGGAGTAAACTCAATCTTTTACTAAAGTTTTGCAATTGCTCTGTAATAGATGCCATAGATTTACCTTATTACTTTTTTAAACTTGTATCCTTAATACTTCGCGATATAAATCTAAACCTTTATTTCGCAATTCCATTAATAGTTGAAATGATGTTTTAGCTTTTTCGGCAGATATCATTACGTCGTGTATATCAATCGGTTCACCCTTAATTAATTTCTCGATGTTATTTGCGGCATCCACTTGTTGTGTGTTTACGTCTTTAACGAATGATTTAAGGGCATCCACAAATTTTATGTCCTTTGCTTGGAGCTCGCTTGCAGAAAACTTTTGCTGAACTTTTGGTAAAAATTGTTTTCCTGGTTCCAATTCATTTATAATCATAGCCCCTCCTTGGGTAATTTAATCTATGAAAAAATTAGTTATGCTTTACTGTCAATTATTATTCCTTTTGAAATATTTGTTTCGTTTATTTTTCCATTTCTATTAAACACAATGTGTTTTTCTAATTGATTTTTGTCTAACGGAAAAAGTTTCTTAAAAAAATCTCTTTCTTTTGGTGTTATAAGATTTTCGGCTAAATTCTTTATTTGCTGTGCATTTGGGCGTCTATTTGTTTGATTCAAATTATTATTAAGACGCTTTTCGATTTGCTCGTTTAAATTCTCTAGTCCAAGTTCTTTCGTTTTGTTATAAGGATTATACGAATTTAGTATCGAAACATTCATTTTGCCTCCATATCGACAGTATGTACAATATTAACCATCGAAAATCATTTAAATTTCTAACGAATATCGTGCCACATTTTTTGCTGCTTCGAATGCACCCGTATTTGCTTCGAAGGCTCTTTGTGCACTAATCATTTCCACCATTTCGGTTACAACATTTATATTCGGATAATGTACATATCCAAATTCATCTGCGTCGGGGTGACTTGGGTCGTAAACTAGCCGTGGTTCGGTATTGTCGCGAGCAGTTCTTGCCTGCAATACAGCCCAATTTGGAGGATATTCGTTTGGTGTAGCATTTGGTGCATGCTGGTCGGATGTTCTTTTGATTGCAATTTGGTCTTCTAATTCGTTCTCGAAAGGGCTTCCTGGTATTGCTCTCACAACAACTACTTCTCGCTGATATGGCTTACCATCTATGCCTTTGGTTGTGTTTACATTTGCTATATTTTTTGCAGTGGCCGACAACCTCATCCTTTGCACAGTCATTCCTTGACCGCTTATATTAAATGAACTAAATACATTCTCCAACATACAAATTTAACGTTTAGTTAAACATCTTTATAATCAGTAATTTTACTTAAATTATTGTCCCGGTGATCCTGTAATTGAATTACTCAAACCAGTGAAAAAGCGTTTTACCATTTGAGCTCCGAAACGAAATCTAATTTGTGTTTCTGCCAAAGTTGCCATCTCTCTATCAATGTTTACGTGTGTTTCTCCCGAGAAATAAACCTGAGGCTGTGGTATATTTTGAGGATTAACCTCGCCTTCTACACTTCCGGGGTCTGGTCGTCCAAATGGTATATGTCTATTGTCGTTAGTGCTTCCTTTAAGAACAACTTCGGGGTGATGAAAGAATTCTTCGAATTTAACACTTTCGGGACGATAATGGGGAGAATTCACATTAGCAATATTCTTAGCAATTGTTCGGGAACGCAATGCATACGCATCTAAAGCGCGGTTCATCAATGGTAATCTTTTGGAAAATAGGTAATTATTATATTGCATCTTGCCCCATTTATTTTTTTGATTTAATTACAAAGTTAGTGCCAGAATTGCAATTATTTTTGTAAGTCAATTAATATTAAATAACATATCTATTTTAGCATATATTTTAACTTCAACTTTATTGGCTAATATTAAACATTATAAATTGAGAGGTGTTTATTAGATGTTTTACATTTTTTAAAAAGAAAAATTGAATAAACCCATTTTGAGCCGCTGGCGAAGAATCTAGAATAATAAACCTTTCGAAAAACTATCTTTTTCCGAAAGGTTCAGAAATCAACTAAAGTAAAACTTTAAATCAGTAGAAATTGAAATTTAGTAAAAATCTATTATTTCAATGTATAATCAAAAATTTCTTAACTAAATGACCATATTTCAGGTAATAAGTACCTGCTGGAAGCTCGGAAATATCTAATCTTTCGGTATTTGAACTATTATTAGGAGCGTGATTAACAACACAATTACCCGACGAATTATAAATTTTGATTTCAAAGACCTTTCTGTTATCGATTAGCATAGGTAATTGAATTTCTATGAAATCATTTGCCGGATTTGGGTAAAAAATTAGTTTGTTGCCTAAATCTTCTGATATTGAGTTCATTTCGGGAACAAAACATTCGACTTTTTCTAATGTGCTAGCATCGAATATGCAATAAGCAAGATCCTTCTGGCCATCGAGTTCCAATGATAGCCACCACATTCCATCTGGATAGGTAACCTCGGTTACATATCGAGGAGTTAACAAAACATTGAATTCCACTACTTTATCCAAATTTTCCATTAAATAAATACCCAAATTTGAGTTTGCTTGAACTGCCGTTGGCAGCATATCAGAATCAATCCATTTTTTTGGTAATCTTACGAAGTCAACTAAAAAATCGTCGTCTTCGATGCCCAAATCGAGTGGGTTAAATTGATCATTAACTTTGGTCAGCAGAAAAGTCCAACTTTGAGGATTATTGTTTTCAATTGATTTTCGGTAAGTGTAATACCAATAAGATGACTTTCCGTTGACAAAATCAAAAATAACTGTTGAATCATTTGGATACCAGATTGTATTTGCTTGGAATAATTCCCAACCTTTGAGGTTAAAATTCTGTTCTAAAATTGAGTTCCTTCGGCTGCAGTAAAAAGCGAGTATTCAACCGAATAACTTTTGGATAAAACCAAAAACATTACGAAAAACAAAGTATATAGTTTTTGCATATTAAAACTCCATATCTATAAAAACAAAAAATCTTTAATTCTCAAAAATAATTGCCAAGTTGCCTCCACATCTCTAAGGCAATATTGGGCTATTGTGTCGTATTCTTTCGATAAAAAATATTCGTGAACATTTGCTCCGTCAATTCCCTGGGATTTGGGGGATTCTATACCGAAGGAAATTGAATAAAAATTAAAATTAAAACGACGCGTTGCTCCAAAAGTACTTGGATTGTGGAAAGTTAATTCATCCAATAAATCGATATGGTCGGGATAGTTATATTTAGTGCCTTGCATAATGTTTCGGGATGGAATAACATTTAACAATGCGGATCTAAGTAATAAAAAGGGTGCATCAAAGTTGCGTCCGTTGAATGAAATTAGAGTTGATGTTTTGTACTTTTTTAGAATTTCCCAAAACATTAGCAAAATTCTTGCTTCATTGGCATAAAAATAAACATCTCCATTTTCTTTTTTTTGAGTAATTTCTTTATCGGTGGCAATATTTGGATCGAAGACGAGTGCTCCCGAAGATATTAAACTATATGTTTCCCCATTAATTTTATCGATTTCGTGCTCTATAACCTTCAGTCCAATAGTTATAATTTGACCAGTCATAGGAGATAAAGCCATTTCTCTTTTCCTGCGATCAATCTCATCGAGGGTGTTTGCTCCACGCAATAAATACTCCTGTTGACTTTCGTCAAGTTGCTCAAATGGCAAAGGAATTGTTTCGATATCAAATGGAATAAAATACTTTTTCATTTTCAACAATATTTAGACATTAAAATTATGAAAAAAGTTAAATTAATGTTACTTTTTATTGATATTTCCATAATTTAGTAATAAATATTAAAAAGTATGTAACAAATGATTCACAAATCTTTTCAATATTACATATTTATTATTTCTTTTGCCGGAATTTTATTTCTACCATTTATTGGTCAATCTGATTTGTTCGACTGGGATGAAATCAATTTTGCCGAAGCAGCACGCGAGATGATAGTAACAGATGATTATTTAACTGTAAGGATAAATTATGAACCATTTCACGAAAAACCACCATTATTCATTGTTCTCCAAGCATTATCAATGCATATTTTCGGCATAAATGAATTTGCAGCTCGATTTCCAAATGCACTAATTGGAATAATCACGCTTTTATTTTTGTTTAACCTTGGCAAAAGATTACTCGACGAAAAATTTGGCTTTTTACTTGTTATTGTTTATTCTGGTTCAATTCTTTCACATTTTTACTTTAAAACCGCAATTATCGATCCCTATTTTAATTTCTTTATGTTTGTTAGTATCTATTATTTACATAAAGCTGTAATTAATGCCCATAATTCCAACAATTTAAATTTAAAACAAGTTGCATACTCTGGTATTTTCACGGGCTTAGCAGTATTAACAAAAGGACCAGTTGGTTTTGGACTGGTTTTTCTAACTTTTTTAATTTATAATTTTATCAATCGAAAAAAAATTGGAATACCATTACTTTCCTATGTTTTATTTATTTTTTTGTCTTTGTCTTTTATTTCTCTGTGGTACGTTCTATTGAGTATTCAATTGGGTAGTTCAAATATTATTTATGATTTTATTAATTATCAAATTAGATTATTTACAACACAAGATGCCGGGCATGGTGGACCATTCTTCTATCATTTTGTTGTGTTATTATTTGGAATGTTTCCAGCATCAGTTTTTGCTATAAGAGGTGTGAGAAATCTTGAATTTGATAATACCAAAATTCGAGATTTTGCTCTTTGGATGAAGATAATTTTTTTGGTAGTTTTGGTCATATTTTCTATAGTAAACACTAAAATTGTTCATTATTCTTCGATGGCATATTTTCCAATAGCTTTTTTTGCAGCCAAAGCAATTTATTCAATTTTATACCAAAATAACAATTGGAAAAACAGTACAAGTTGGCTATTAGGAATAATAGGATTTTTGATTGGTATATTTGCTATTATCTTTCCAATTGTGATGATGAATATTGAATTAATTTTGCCAAAAATAACAGATGAATTCACAAAAGCTATTCTTTCTGGGCAATATCATTGGGATGGAAACGAATGGATTCCCGGAGCAATTTTAATTGTTGGGATAATTATTTCAATTATCTTATTTAATCGAAAAAAGATATTGCTGGGTGTGTTAACAACATTTGGGACTTCAACTATATTTATTGTTGTGCTACTACCATTTTTGGTCCCAAAAGTTGAACAATACACACAATTAACACCAATTACATTTTTCAAATCATTAAAAGGTGAAGATTGCTATGTTTTAAATTATGGATACAAAACATATGCACATTATTTCTATGCAGCAATTCAACCAGATCAATCTAGAATCTCAAAAAATATGACATCCGAAGAATGGGAAGATTGGCTATTGAATGGAAAACCAGACAAAAAAGTATATGTTATTGCAAAATATCCCCAAAAAAACATCTTGGAATCCAATCCAAATCTACATAAGCTATTTATTCGAAATGGATGGGTTGTTTTTTTCCGACCAAATTAGGATTTGGACAATAAATCCTTTATTTCCTTTGGAATGGGTTGTGATTCACCAGAATTGGGATTAATGTATACATATACAGTTGTTGCTGCGGCTAATATTTTATCTTTTGAAATCGAAACGTTTTCGAACTTGATTGAACTTGTCCCAATTTCTTTGATCTTTGTATAAACTTCCAAAATATCATTAAAGTAAGCAGGAGAAAAATAATCAATTGAATGATGAACAGTCATCACTGGGAATTTGTTGATTAGATCATCCAAGTTGTTAACTAAACCTAACGAACGTAAGAACTCCAAACGAGCTGCTTCAAAAATGTATAAATATTGAATGTTATGTAAAATTTTGAAAGAGTCCACTTGGTGGAAATGAACAATAGTAGTCATCCTATGAGGAAAGTTAGCTTTAATTTGCTCTATGTTATAATTGCTTTCCAATATTGTTGCTCGAGTAAACTTTTAGTAGAATTTATTAAAATATTGGCTGCATCCGATGCATCATGGAAAGAAACATCCAAATGGAAGACAGCTCTCATACGATTTTCATTAATTGCACTAATTAATAAACCATTAGCTTTAAGCTCGTTAATCAATCTGTTCATTGGAATTTCTACTTTTTTATCGATCATCACTATGTTGGTTTCCACTTTATTTTCATCAATAAAGAATAATCCACTTTTGTTCACTAATAAAGTAAAAGCAATTGCTTTTTTATGGTCATCTATTAACTTATGTAAATTATTGATTATTGCAAATTTTGCAGCTGCGGCAATCAAACCCACTTGTCTCATTCCACCGCCAAAGGTTTTGCGAATTTTCCAAGCACGCTCAATATTTTCTCTTGTTGAAATCAACATAGAGCCAATAGGTGCCCCTAAACCTTTGGAAAAGCATACGCTTATGGTATCAAAATACTTGGCATATTCTGATAGTGGAATTTTGGTTATTACATGGGCGTTCCACAAACGAGCACCATCCAAGTGCATAGCAATATTGTTTTCTTTGGCAATTTCGTGAACCTTTTGTATATAATCCAAACTTATTATTGTACCGCCATGCCGATTATGTGTATTTTCTAAAGCAATAACAGCAGTTCGAGGAAAATAATATATACTTGGTCGGATTGCCTGTTGGATCAAATCAATAGGAATTTCGCCACGCTCGGTTTTAATTGGGAATATTTGAGCACCAGATAACCTTGCTGGCCCTGCATTTTCGTAATAAAATATATGAGCATCTGCATCAGCGATGATTTCTTCACCGGGTTTTGTGAGCAAATTCAAACAAATTTGGTTACTCATTGTACCAGTTGGAACAAACAACGCACTCTCTTTACCAAATAAATTGGCTACAAAATCTTGCAAATCATTTACGGTGGGATCCTCGCCATAAACATCATCTCCAACCGGAGCATTTAACATTGCTTCCAACATTTCACGGCTTGGACGAGTAACTGTATCGCTTCTTAAATCAATCATAATAAAGCCGTCAACATAGTTAAATTATAGGTATTTAATATTAGTTCTATTAACCACATAAAGCCTGCAAATGTGATTGGCACAATTAAATTATCGTCTACTTTGATTTGTTTGGAAATTGCTTCTGCAAATGTAGTGAGCAAAGCTGCAATTAATCCATAGAGAAGGTAATAATTATTCAATTCGAAAACTAAAAAATAAACCAACACAGTTGCCGAAGCTGTCACAAAAAAGGCTGTACTACCCTCTACTGTTTTCTTTTTGAAAATTGGTGTTTTACCCCATTTACGTCCCACCAATGCCGAAGCAATATCCGAAACAATGAGAATTGATAAAGCAGTGCAGGCAAAAAGTTTTGGAAAGATTAAAATCGTAAAGGTTGCACTTATTACCAACCAAGAGGCTCCATTTAAACGAAACTTTTTTCTTTTTTTCTCGTGTTTACGAAGTATTGCTCCAAAGTATTGATAGAAAAATTTCTCAACGGCTGGGACTTTTTTGCTCAATACATCCAACGATACTGTAATGATAGTAATTAGTAACATTAGCCAAAAGGCAGTCAACCTATCAATATGAATATAAACTAATGAAATATTCAACGAGAATAAGTGAATTAATTTTCGTCTTAATTCATTCTCGTATGTAATTTCCTTTTTCTTCTTCTTTTGTTTAGCGTTAATGTTTGAATTAGTGTCAGAATTTAATGATGAATTAACTAATTCTAAACTCTCATCTGGATATTGATTTGGCATATTTTTTTCTCGATTTTCGTAAATTTGCATCTTTGCTTATTAAATACTTATGTAACTTTAAATTTTTAGAATGAAATCATTCGTATATGCAAATTAAAAAAATGTTATTAAACAATGATAATTTTAAGGAAATGAAATGAATATAGTAACCGCAACAGCCGAGCTCACTCCAATTGCCAAAGCTGGTGGATTGGGTGATATGGCGAATTTTTTATCGCGGGAATGGATTAAATTAGGTCACAACCCTATAATAATCCTACCAAAATATGGTTTTATTGATGTTAACAAATGGGGTTTTCGAAATACGCTCAAAACGTTAATAGTACAAATGGGATATTGGACCGAATATGGGCTACTTTGGGAAGGCAAATTGCCTGGTAGCGATGTCCGAGTTTATCTTGTTGAACACGATGGTTATTTTAATCGTTCTGGCATTTATGGTGATCCAAATGAATACGCCGATAATGACCGTCGCTTTATTTTTTTTAGCAAAGCTGTATTCGAAGTTTGTCGTGCTATTGGTTTTTCGCCTGATATAATACACGCTCACGACTTCCACACTGCTTTTACAATGGCTTTTCTTAAGGAATTCTATCGTATAGATCCTTTGTTTAAAAAAACAGCTGGAGTATATACTATTCACAATTTAGCATATCAGGGAAAATTCAACCCACATACTGCTCTTCTTTATTCTGGCATTCCTTGGGAAAAATTCTATCCTACTTCAGCTTATGAATACTATGGGCTTGTGAATGCAATGAAGGTTGGCATTATGCTTGCCGATAAAATTACTACCGTAAGCCCAAATTATGCTAAGGAGGTTCGTTGGAGTTACTATGGAGAAGGTATGGAGGGAGTCATCAATCTCCGTGCAGCCGATTTTATTGGTATACTAAATGGAATTGACTATACAGAATGGAATCCCGAAACCGATCGAAATATTCATTATAATTACAACAAATACAATTTAGAAGGAAAAAGAATTAACAAATATAAATTACTCAACGATTATGGTTTAACCTCAAATGACGACTTAGATATGCCAATGATTTCTATGGTTACCCGCTTAGCTGAACAGAAAGGTATCGATTTGGTTGTCAATAAAATGGAAGAATTATTGGACACAACTTACTTCCGATTATTTGTTTTGGGTTCAGGAGAATATAATTATGAACAATTTTTACGATATTTACAAAATCGTTTTCCAAAAAGAGCTATAATTCATATTGGTCACGATATAGGTTTATCCCATCGTATTTTTGCTGCAAGTGATTATTTTCTTATGCCTTCACGATTCGAACCTTGTGGTTTAACCCAAATGTTTTCGTTGCGTTACGGAACTATTCCAATTGCACGCGAAACTGGGGGTATTGCCGATACGGTCAAAGAATATAATTATGAAGAAATGACTGGAAATGGATTTACCTTTTGGCAATATAACGCCGACGATATGGCATATGCTATCCGCAGAGCACTTGGAATTTACAACAACTTGCCTCATTGGGACAAAATTCGACAAAATGCTATGGATGCCAATTATTCAGCAGAAAGAACTGCCTTGCAATACTTAGATGTATTTCGCTGGGCTTTGGAAAAGGTATAAATAACCCAACTAACTTTCTGTGATTATTACGGATAATTAAACAACAATACAAAAAAAATATGATGACTCTTTGTCATCCTATGCAAAATTTTCGTACATAGATTTTGAGCTAATAACTCGGAAATAATTTTTTGAAAAAGCCCAAATACCTTGACTATGCGTTTGATTATTTCCTATATTATTTTAGAAAAGTGCTTCATAAATTGAGTCCTTTCGAATGCTGCGGGATTGGTTGTTTGATTATAACTCAATTTACCGCGGAATTCATCAATAGTTTCGTAGTTATTGGCTTCCATCCATCTCAAAATTTCAATTGTCATTTTTGGAAGTGCTTTTATTCCCTGTTGATAAAATAATGAAGCAACTTGAACTGCTTTGGCTCCTACTAGTAATAACTTGATAACATCTTCACCTGAATGAACTCCAGTCGAGGCTGCCAAATCGCATTTGACTATTGGTGATGTTATTCCTATCCATCTAATTGGAATTGTTATATCGTTATGATTGCTATAAATATTTGATGGAACAACCTCCATTTTGTTTATATCAACATCAGGACTATAAAAGCGATTGAAAAGCACCAAACCTTGTATACCTGTTTCTGATAGTCGCTTTATAAATTGTGCTAAGCTTGAGAAATAATAACTTATTTTTAAAGAAATAGGAATTTTTGCTACTTTTTGAGCTGCTTCGATTGATTCGAAATACACGTTTTCGAAATCTTGTGCATTACGAGTTAAATCTGATGGTAAGATAAACATATTCAATTCCAAAGCATCTGCTCCAGCATCTTGAATTCTATCAATAAATAGTGGCCATTCGTGACTTGAAACGCAGTTGATACTTGCAATTATAGGTATCGAAGTTGATTGCTTGGCATCTTTTATAAGTTTAATATACTTCGAAATAGAATCTTCGGTATCCTTGATGTCGAAATAATCAAATATTTCGGGATAGATTGTCGCTGGACGCTGGGTTTGGGAGATTGCTTTATTCATTTCCCAAGTGATTTCCTCTTCGAAAATTGATTTTAGGACAACAGCACCGATGCCCATTTGTTCAAATTCTTGAATATCCTTAACGGAATTTGTTAATCCACTGCTTGCAGCAATTATTGGACTTTTAAGTTTTAATCCCAAATATTGGGTTGATAAATCTGGCATTTTTTACTCCTCGTTGTTTGTTTTAGATTTTATGTTTATTTTAGTTCTAAATATTTCTTTTAATTCCGAAATTTGCTCTAATATTTTATGTGCAGAGTTTTGATTTTCGGTTTCGAATGTTATTTGACCTTCGATTCTGCCTTTTGCCATATCGTATTTAGCATTTGTGATAAAAACGTCGTTATATTGTGAAAAAATAGATTGTATTTGCTCGTTTAATAAAAACGATGGGTGGGCTTCGAAAATTATTTGGTAAGCAGTTCCTTCTGGATAAATTTGACGAAAATCAAAATCGGGGCTTTCTAAAATGTGTTTTTGTGAATATTTAGAAAAATAATCTTGGGTGATTGTTTCGGATAAATGAGGGATTTCCTCTGCTGGCATCACTTTACTTTTAAGAAAAGTAACAATTTTTTCGGCATCAATATTTTCGTCACCAAGTAATTCGTAAAAATCTGAAATTTTCGAAATATTATATTCTTCTAAATATTTGATTATTTGTGTTTCGTCTATGTTTAATTTTCTTTGACGGGATTCCTTTTCCCATCTTAACTTGCCAATTCTTTGTTTTTCTTTCTTTAAGTCTTTAAAGTATTGAATTAGGTGATTTTTTGCTTTACTTGTAACAACATAATTCAGCCAATCCTCACTTGGTTTTGCATTGTTCGATACAATTATTTCGACTTTATCACCATTACGCAAAACATATTCTATTGGGACAATTTTCCCATTAACTTTTGCTCCCACATAGTGATCGCCAATTTCTGTGTGAATTTTATAGGCATAATCAAGTGTAGTTGAGTTTACTGGCAAAGTAATAAATTCGTTTGTTGGGGAATAAACATATATTTCGTCGGCAAACAAATTTGTTTTAACTTCTTCCAAAATTTCGGATGGATCAACATTTTGTTCGTTTTCGAATATTTCGCGAACTACATCAAGCCATCTTTGTATTTCTTGATTTTCCAATATGCTGTTTTTGGGTAGTTGGGATTTATAATTAAAATGGGCTGCAATACCTCGCTCGGAGTACAAATGCATAGACTCTGTTCTTATTTGGATTTCCACGACTTTATTTTCCAATCCAAACACTGCAGTGTGGATAGATTGGTAGCCATTTTTTTTGGGTGATGCAATATAGTCCTTGAATGTTTCGGGGACAGGTGGATAGACCGAGACGAGCAAACCATAAACATAATAGCACATATAAGGATCGTTTGTCGAGAGTATTACACGAATTGCAAACAAATCGTAAAGCTCCTCGACTGGCTTTGCGCGAAGTATTGTTTTATTATATATTGAATATATGTGCTTTGCTCGACCATTAATCTCGAAGGATACTTTGTTTTTCTTTAAAAACTCATTTTTGGACAATAAGTCATTCAAGGGTTCAATAAATCTTTTGATATATTCTTCCCGTTGTTGTTTGCTAGCTGCTAAATAATTCGATATTTCGTTATACTCTTTTGGATGGGTTATCTTAAAAGCCAAGTCATCTAATTCCCATTTTAGATGTCGCAAACCTAATCGATTAGCAAAAGGGTTGTATATTTCGAAAGTCTCGGTCGCGCGTCGAATTTGCTCTGTTTCGGGGAAAAATTGGATATTTCGCATATTGTCCAATACATCAGCTAATTTGATTAATATAACTCTATAATCAGTTGCAATTGCTATTAAAAACTTTCGATAATTCTCAATTTTTTCGGGATTACTTAATGTGGCAGAATCTATATCTCTTATTTTATGTAAGCTATCTACAATTTGTGCAACATTTTCTCCAAACTCGTTTTTTATAAAGTTGTAATCATACTTGTCCGAAACTTTCCAAATGTCGTGGAGCATGGCCGACAAAATGGACTCCTCGTCCATAGGAATTTCTTTAATTACAATCAATGCTACCGATAATGGATGTGTATAGCGTGGTAATCCATTTATATGTAATAAATCTTGATTTACCTCTAAAATAATATCAAATGCTGACCTAATTTTTTTTGGATCAAATTGTATTTTATTAATTTTTAGTTGATTTATTAATGCTTGAAAATCCTCTTCGGGACTAACTCCTTCCAGAGGCTTATCAACTACTTTTTTAGAAAATATCGTAAATGGATTTGCCAATTTGCGAAATCAATTTATTTGTAAAATTACACAATTTCTTGAAATTTTAATAATTTATCCGATAATGCCAATTGACCGCAAGCACCTTCGATATCTCCACCAAATGTATCCCGGACTATAACTGGAATTCCCATTGTTCGCAATTCGTTGGCAAACCATTGCATTTTATCAAGCGACGCTGGTTTTAATGTTGCGGCAAAGCCTTGTGGTTTAGTAAAACTAATATCATTGAAAGGTATTATATTCACCCGCGATGGAACTCGTCGAGCAATTTTGGCCAATCTTTTAACATCTTCGATTGAATCATTAATCTTTTCGAAAATTATATATTCGTACATAATTGGAATTTTGGTAGTTTTATAATAAAACTCAATCGATTCCATTAAAATATTTAGATTAAAAGATTTATTAATTGGCATTATTAAATCTCGTGTTTTGTTATCTGTTGCGTGTAGAGAAATAGCAAGTTTAACAGGTCTGGGACTTTGGGCAAATTGCTTAATTCGAGGAGCTATACCAGATGTGGAAAGTGTGATTTTTCGACGGGAAAACATTTCGTAATTTGGATCGATTAATATTTCCAATGCTCTGACTGTATTGTTATAGTTGAGTAAAGGTTCTCCCATTCCCATCAAAACTATATTTGTTAATTTTGTACCTAACAACCTTTCAACTTCAATTACTTGATCAATAATTTCGGCTACCTCTAAATTTCGCTTGAAACCTAATTTGCCGGTTGCACAAAATGCACAATTCACAGAACAACCAGCCATAGTAGATATACACAAAGTTTCGCGAACTATACCTTCTTCGTCATTGTCGTACCAAGGCATATAGACAGCTTCAATGGCATTACCATCGACTAAATCGAATAGAAACTTTATGGATCCATCATGGGATTGTCTGTATTTATTTAGTTTCAATGAGTTTATCTCGTAATTTTCTGATAGGTATTCTCTAAAACTTTTTGGTAGGTTGGTAATTTGTTCGAATTTGCTTATTTTGTGTTTGAACAATGCAAGACGAATTTGTTCAGCTCTATATCCAGGTTGATTTTGAGATTGAATTAATTCAAAGAAATCTTTTTCCGTAAGATTTTTTATGTTAGTTTTTTTATTCATTTCTCGATATTATTAATAAAGGAATTTTCAAATATAAAGGACGAATATAGGTTGTAATATTGAATGCAAATATTCAAACCCGTTTTTAATTATGTGGTTTGAGCTTACTTATCTTTTATTAACAATTCGATACAAATTTAATTTTAAAACCTGTTGGAATAAATAAAAAAATGTTTGAAATATTAATTTAATATTTATATTTTTGAGGATAGTTGCCGAAGTGCTTCTATTTCGTTTTGGGTAAGAGACTCGAGCCCACGTTCGGAAATTTTATCTAAAATTTTATTCAACAGCTCTTCGTTCATTTCGGGATCGTCGGTAATAAGAATTTTATTTGTTCGAATTGGTTTATCCAATTTATTTCCGTATGGTTTTACATTGGGTTGATTTTGTTCAGTAGTTTGTTCCACCAAAGTTGATTCCAGAGCTTGAACAGTTTCTCTTGCTTTTGTTAGGAGTTGAACAACTTCTTTTATTGATTGCATTCTTTTTTTAGGTAGTATGTATTTATTGTAGATATATATTTGCAAATAGAATGCTGATGCTACCATTATTCCAAAAATTAATGGTGCAGTTGTTGCAATAATCTTGTTGTTATCATTTTCGATAAAAATGGGAAGTTTAAAGGCAAAATAAAATAATGCAATAATTAAATTAAAGTGAGATACTTTTATAACTGGCAACCGGCCAAACACAAATTTTTCTTTGGAATATAGAAAAGAAATAACAACAAGAATGAATGAACTGATGGCAGATAAACCTTGAAAATATATATCTTTATTCCAGAAAACTATTGTTAACAAAGAACCTTCGAGTAAGGTGAACAAGAAAAAGAAAATTGGGAAAAACCATTTATGGTAAATTGACTGCAACAAGGGGAAATAAAGTAAAAAAATAACGCTGAAAAGCAAGAATTCAATTATTGAATTTTCGGCAAATGGGAATGTTATCAATGTCCATAAACTATTGTTTTGGATTAAAATTTTAGGATTTAAAGAAATAAAGTATATGATATCTAAATTGAATAGATTATTAAGCCCAACAAAAATTGCTAATGGCAAAAAAAGATAAAATCCAATATTTTTTTTAATTGACGAAATCAAATATTCGAACTCCAAAAAATATATAGTTAAAACAAAAAATTTGAGAAAAAAGTTACAAATTATCTGTTCAATCCAAAGAGTCTATTAAATTATCCACTTTTTCGACCGTAATATTTTCGTAATACTCTTCGTTAATTGCAATCATTGGAGCACCGCCACACGCCCCCATACATTCCACTTCTTCTAACGAGAACTTCCCATCTTGAGTGCGTTCCATATGACCAATTCCTAATTTTTCCTGGAGATGGTGCCAAATGTTTTCACCCCCCCGAAGCATACACGAAACATTAGTACAAACTTGAATATGATACTTGCCCATTGGCTTCTTGTAGTACATTGTGTAAAAGTGGACTACACCTTGAACATGGGCTGGTGGCAAATGTAATAAGTTAGCAACATACGCAATGACCTCGTCGGAAAACCAACCAAATTTTTTTTGTGCTAACCAAAGAACACCCATTAATGCGGATTGTTCAGTTGGGTATTTTGATTTTATTTTTTCAACTTCTTGTAGTTCTTGCTCGTTAAAACTAATTTCCATTTTGCATAATTTTAATAATTACAAATATAATAATATTAACTGATTGATAGCACCAGTAACATTTTTAAAAAATCATTTAAAAATAATAATTTTTTGTGAAGTCATTTTGTTATTTGATAATATTGCAACGTTGTATTGCCCATTGTTCAATTTGGATACATCTAAAATCAAACTGTTGGGGACAACATTATCGAATTTCATTACTACATTGCTATTATTAAAGAGTAGAATTGAAACTAAAAATGATAATTGTTTCATCTCATCCTCATTTATAATAAATTTTTTAACGATATACTAAAATTGATTTTACAGATTTATGAAGTATATATGCTATTAAGATTTTTTAAATTTGAAAAGCAATCATAGTTTGTGAAAATATTTAATTTGCTAAAAATAAAAATAAAATTGCTGTAAATAATAAAATATAATTTACCTCATCTGTTAATACTATGTCGATGGGGTTATCACTCTCCACTTTGCGATTAACTTTTAACCATAAGCGCAAGTAAAAGAAAATAATTAAAGGGCAAATAAAAATTAAGTATATAGGTTTAGAATAAAGTAATTCTACTTTTTTGCTCTGAGTATAAAATAGATAAATCACCGAGGATAACAAACTTAGCGTTATCCCAAAAATCAATAAAATCATTTTATCTCTGGAACTATAACCACGAATTGTTGTTGTTTCGTCGTTGATTAATGCAATTTCGGTATATCTTTTTAAAATTGCTAAACTGATAAAAGTAAATATCGAAAACATAATGAGCCATTCCGAGATTGCAGTTGCCGATACTGAACTTCCGGCATATATACGTAAAATGTAAAATGATGATAAGATGGTAATATCGACGATTGGCAATTGTTTTAAAATCTTTGAATAGAAATAATTAGCTGTTAAATACAAAAGAGATAGTACGGAAAAAACAATGTTGGCAATCAATATATTCAATACAAATGAAGCAAGCAATAGAACTAAAGCAAGGTATAATCCAAATTCCAAGTGCAGATCTCCCGATGCTAATGGACGAAATCGCTTAATCGGATGCTTGCGATCGTTTTCCAAGTCGTTTAGATCATTTAGTAAATATACTGCTGAACACATCAATGAAAAGGCTACGAAAGCAATAGACAAATCAAGATAGGTTACGAAATCAAATTTGTGTGCCAATAGAGCTGGAGCAAACAAAAGTAAATTTTTGCTCCATTGCTGTAAACGAATTGCCCTAATTGTTAAAGTTGTTTTACTGATAATTTTTGATGTTAGAACTTGGGTTTGTGTAATTTTTGAGACTTTTTCCACCAAATCCTTTGATGGATTGACCAAATAAGCGATGCGGGCATGCTTCCACACTTCAAGGTCGACAAATGAATCACCAACATAATCAAATTGCTTTTCTCCAAATTTTTCGACCAATACTTTTGCTTTATTTCTGCCCCGAAGGTTGAAATTTATCGTTGTTGCAAGCACTTCGTCGAATAAGTTCAGATGTTTCGCCACTTCAAGTGCATTTTCCAAAAAGGAAGCTGTAGCCAATACAACTTTTCTACCCTCATCTTTAGCAGATTTTATCACCTTAATTACTGAATCATTTAGTGGTAAATTCTCAACATTTAAACTAGTACGCCGATATACTTCGTATTTGAGTTTAGCATAACCTTGAATAAACCATATAAACACCAGTAAAATGCGCCAAGGATTTTCCCTAACAAATGCAATAACTTGCTCCATCAATATATCAGTTTTAATCAAGGTACCGTCTAAATCGACAACAAGTGGATGATCCTTGTGGTGGTTCATAACAATGCCATAGGTAAACGAAAGCAGATTTTAGTGCCTAAATTTGGGATGCCTTCAATGTGGAGCTTTCCTTTATTGCGGAGAACGTACTCTTTAATCAACAATAACCCCAAACCTGAACCACGCTCACCAGCAGTACCGGGTTTGGATCGTACGATTTGATTAGCAAAAACTTGATTAATAACTTCATTCGGTATAGGATCTCCCGGATTGATAAATATTGCTTCTATTTCCGAATCCAAATCTTTTGTTTCTATTCTTATTGTGCTTTTTGGAGGTGAAAATTTAATTGCATTAGAAAGTATATTACGAATGATTACTTGCAGCATATTTTTTTCGCAAGATACTAAATTTTTTGCATTAAAATCAGTTTTTACGGTTAATTCTTTATTCAGAAGGTTTAATTGAACCAAGCCAAAGTTCTTTTTGATTTCTTCATTAATATCCAAATTCATCAAGAATAAATCGTCCGAAACAGCTTTCTTTGTTGCCCATTCTAATAAGTTTTCGAGCAATAATCGAAAGTTTTGTGTAGTTTCCAAAAGTACATTTGCAATTTGTTTAACGTCACTTGGAGTAAGCACATCAGATTGATTATGGAGAATTTCCAAAAATGGGACCAATCCACTAACAGGGTTACGTAAATCATGGGCAATGATACGAAGGAACACATCTTTTTCTCGCAAAGAATTTTCGAGTTCGTCCTTTGCTTTTTCTAATTGTACAGCACGGTCGGAACTAATTCTAATATGTTTTTTTAATTCTTTATTGGTTTCTTCCAATTCGTGAATCAAAGCAATTTGCTTTTTTTTATTTTCGATTTCGGGTGTGATATCGTCCAATACACCGATTAAAATAGATGGCATACCTTGATTATCGAAGATAGGGATTTTTTTTGTATGGGCATATCTTATTCCCGATTTTGTTTCGATTTCCTCGAGAGGAATATCTACAATTTCTTTTTGCAAAAACACATACTCATCAGTTTTGCGATAAAAAAAAGCTAATTTTTCTTCGAAAAAATCAAAGTCGGTTTTGCCTAAAATCTCAGCCCGATTTATGCCAAATAAACTCTCGGCATATTTATTCCAAAAAATGAAACGAAATTGATCTTTTGCATTTTTGGCAAAAACTGCAACTGGAATATTATCCAATAAAACAAATAAATCGTCGGATGTTAATTTGTGTATAATATTATTTATATTTTCCAATTAATATTTAACTATTTAGTTTTAATCAATTTATTCAAAATTAACAACTTTTCCTTAATTTTGTAGTAAACAAAAATGCAGCTTTTGCAAATTTAGTGAAAAATCCAAAAAAACATATAACTAAAAGTATATCAAAATTCAAAATATATATCCTATCCTTGCCCAAAAATAGAGCAAGCAAAATAAATAATTTCAAGCATTATATAACTGATGCCCCCATATAATAACCCAAAAATATACTTAATTATCCATCAAAGTATCCAAAAAATTAATAATAAATAATTAACATTAAACATCAAAAAGGAGCAAAAAATGAAAAGAGACTTCCTATCTGTAAAGGATTTTACAACCGAGGAAATTTTAGAATCCTTCGAGTTGGCTCGTGATATGAAAAAAGATCGTATGAAATATAGTGAATCACTCAAAGGTCAAACTCTGGCTTTAATTTTCGAAAAACCATCATTAAGAACCCGAACCTCATTTGATGTAGGGATCCAGCAATTAGGAGGATATTCTTTGTATTTATCACCAAACGAGATAAATTTAGGAAAACGCGAATCTGTTTATGACGTTGCCAAAAATTTAGAAAGAATGGTACAAGCAATAATGATCCGAACATTTGCACATCAAATTGTTGAAGATATGGCAAAATATGCACGCATTCCAATTATTAATGGTTTAACAGATTTATTGCATCCTTGTCAAGCAATGGCAGATTATTTAACTATACTTGAACACAAAGGCAAATTAGATAATTCATTAAAAGTTGTGTATGTAGGAGACGGAAATAATGTTGCCCATTCATTGATGTATGCCGGAGCGAGATTAGGCGTTAATGTAACCGTTTCGACCCCTCGTGGCTTCGAACCCAATGTCATAGTTTGGAAAAATGCTGTCGAAGATGCACAAACCAAAGGTGCGAAAATCGAAATCGTCCACGACCCAATCGAAGCAGTTAAAGGGGCAGATGTTGTTTATACCGATGTATGGGCATCAATGGGACAAGAAAGTGAAGCCGATAAGCGTAAGCAAATATTCCGACCTTACCAAGTTAATTCTCGATTGATGAGCTATGCAAAACCAGATGCTATTTTTATGCATTGTTTGCCTGCTCACCGAGGCGACGAAGTAACCGACGAAGTGATTGATTCTCCACAATCAGTTGTATTCGACGAAGCCGAAAATCGTCTTCACGTCCAAAAAGCAATTATGTACAAATTGATGAAATAGGTCGATTTATGTCCAAAACAGCATTAATTGCCGTAGGTGGGAATTCACTAATTCGGGCTGGCCAACGTGGTGCTATCGAGGAACAATACGAAAATGCATTAGCAACTGCTCGTGCTATTGCCCAAATGATTCGGGATGGTTGGGAAGTAGTGATTACCCACGGAAATGGACCGCAAGCCGGTGCGGCATTAATTCGCTCCGAACGAGGTTCCAATGAAGTTTATACTCACACTTTGGATATGTGTGTAGCCACCACTCAAAGCGAAATTGGATATATTTTACAAAGAGCTTTCATCCAAGCTTTCAACGAGATGGGAATTAAGCGAGAGGTACTTACTATTCCCACTATGGTTGTTGTCGACCCCAATGATCCTGCTTTCCAAAATCCCACTAAACCTATTGGTCCTTTTTACACTCGTGAAGTTGCATTAGAAAAAAAACGGACATTAGGTTGGAATGTTGTTGAAGATGCAGCTCGTGGATGGCGTCGGGTTGTTCCATCACCCGAACCAATCGAGATTGTTGAATTAGAAATAATAAAAAAAATAATCGAGTTGGACATTGTAGCTATTGCTCTTGGTGGAGGAGGCATACCCGTTATTCGTCAACAAGATGGGACATTGATTGGCAGCGAAGCTGTAATAGATAAAGACCGATCTTCGGCATTGTTGGCAAATGGATTGAATGTAGATTTATTTATCATCAGTACCGATGCCGACAAAGTTTATTTAAACTTTAAAAAATCAAATCAACAAGGTTTGGACAAAGTAACCTTAAGCGAAATTGAGAATTATTATAATCAAGGACATTTTCCGCCGGGAAATATGGGACCCAAAATCGAGGCTGTTATGCGATATTTACGAAATGGTGGCAAAAAAGCAATAATTACAACATTTGATTTTATTCCCGACACTTTACAGGAAAAAGCTGGTACTACAATTATTCCAAATTTTGAAAAGTGAGGTTAAAATGAATACAAATCATATTATTGAATCTCAGCAGTTCAAAGTTCCACGAATTATGGAACTATTTGAACGCACCAACAAAATGAAAAAAATAGTAGCTCGTGGTGGCACCTTGGATTATCAAAACAAGATACTTGCAACTTTATTTTACACTCCATCAACTCGCACTCGGTTTTCGTTCGAATCTGCTATGTATCGTTTAGGCGGTAAAGTGCTTTCCACCGAAAATGCAAAAGAGTTTTCTTCGGAAATCAAGGACGAGAGGTTGGAAGATACAATTCGCATAATTAGTAATTACTGCGACGCAATTGTATTGCGACATCACGAGGCAGGAGGAGCAAAGCGTGCAGCAGCTGTATCCCAAGTTCCTATAATAAACGCTGGTGATGGCAGTGGCGGTCAACATCCAACACAAGCCTTGTTAGATTTATACACAATTCACCAAGAATGTCACACAATCGATGGGCTCTCGGTTGCTTTTATTGGGGCATTAGATAATGGCCGAACTGCTCGTTCATTAGCTTATCTTTTAAGTAAATTCGATCGTGTTAAACTTTACTTTATTGCTCCTAATGAATTACAAATGAAGCAAGATATTCTTGATCATTTGGATGAACACGAAGTGAGCTACGAATTGGCAGATACAACTAAAGGTATTATCGAAAACCTTGACGTCTTGTATGTAACACGAATTGATCGCGAACGGCTGCAAAAGAAAAATATAAATTTGGAAGAATATAACATAACTCCATCAATTCTCAGAAGGTTGAAGAAAAATGCAAGAATTTTGCATCCACTACCTCGTTCAGTCGAAATATCCCCCGAAGTGGATAGCGACCCACGTGCAGCATATTTTCGAGAAGCCGAAAATGGACTATATCTCAGAATGGCATTATTAAGTATGTTGTTTGATGGTGAATAATTGCAAAAAAGTCCGGTCAATATAGTTCAACATAACTATAACAAAAATCCTAATATTCCTGATGATATGGAATATTTGTTCAATGATACCGATTTCGCAAAATTGGATTACAATAAATATTGGTTTTATATCATCGAACGCACATTATTATTAGGAAGACCTGAACAAATTCGATGGATATTAAATACTTACGAAAACAAACAAATTGAAGAAGTTGTCAAAAAATCAAGAGTATTGGATAAACGAACCGTAAACTTTTGGTGTATCCGTTATAAAATTCACAGGAACGAAACATTATGTTTTACGAAGCAGTACCCCAATCCACATTGGGAATACTAAAAGATTTGAGCAATTATCAATACATCTCCGAAAATTTCTACCTTGCTGGTGGAACGGGGCTTGCTTTGTATCTTGGGCATCGGATAAGTAATGACTTGGATTTTTTTACAGAGCAAGATATTAATCATAATGAATTGGAATTGATTTTTGGTAAAGAAAAGTCGCCAAAAATTTATCAATCTAAGAATTCTATTTGGTACAAATTTGGCAATATTGAAATTTCCTTTTTCAAATATCCCTACAGATGTATTGAGGACTTTCAGAAAATATTCAATATAAGATTGGCTTCAAAAAAGGATATTTATGCTATGAAAACGATGGCTTTAATTCAAAGAGGGGCAAAAAAAGACTTCTATGATATATATGAATTCTTTAACGAATATACAATCAAGGAAATTAAAGAAATACTTATTACAAAGTTTGATTTTAACAATGTTAACTTTTATCAACTGGTCAAAGCAATTAATTACTTCGATGATGCCGAAATGAACCCTGATGTAAAGAGTTTAAAATCAGTTGAATGGGATAAAATTAAGAATTTTTTCATCAATCATTTCGACAATTTTTATAACCAATTTATTGAAAAACAATAAGATTTAAAACACGAAATTTAAAAATAATAAACAAAAAAAATAATTATGAGAACACAAGAATTTATCGAAATCGAAGACAAATTAGGTGCCCATAACTATCATCCACTCGATGTAGTTATCGAAAGTGCCGAGGGAGTGTGGGTAACTGATGTTGATGGCAAGAAGTATTTAGATTGTTTATCCGCATACTCAGCAGTTAACCAAGGTCATCGTCATCCCAAAATTTTCAATGCAATGGTCGAACAAGCTAAAAAAGTAACTCTCACAAGCCGAGCTTTCCGCAACGACAAATTACCCTTGCTATACAAAAAATTAAACGAAATGACTGGATACGAAAAATTCCTTCCAATGAATACTGGAGCCGAAGCCGTAGAAACCGCAATCAAAACAGCTCGTAAATGGGCATATAAAGTTAAAGGATTGCCCGAGAATTCTGCCGAAATAATCGTTGCAACCGAGAATTTCCACGGCAGAACAACAACTATCATAAGTTTTTCGACCGATCCCGATGCATATCAATACTATGGGCCTTTCACCCCAGGCTTTAAAATTGCTGAATATGGCAATATTGATGATTTTAAGCAAAAAATTAACAATAATACTGCCGCAATTTTAATCGAACCTATTCAAGGTGAAGCCGGAATTATAGTGCCTCCAAAAGGATTTTTAAAGGAAATTGAACGTATCTGCAAAGAAAAAAATATACTATTCATTTGCGACGAAATTCAATCTGGATTGGGACGAAGTGGAAAATTATTTGCCCATTATTATGAAGATGTTCGACCCGATATAGTAATTGTAGGTAAAGCATTAGGAGGAGGATTCTATCCTGTATCGGGTATTCTGGCCGATAGCAAGATTTTAGATGTTCTTGAGCCAGGAACACACGGATCGACATTTGGCGGAAACCCTTTGGCAGCAGCAATAGCTATTGCTTCCTTGGAAGTTATCGAAGAGGAAAAATTAGCAGAACGCTCGTTCGAATTAGGAAATTATTTTGTTGAACAACTTAAGGCAATCAATAGCCCATATTTTCAAGAGGTTCGGGGTGCTGGACTTTGGATTGGCTTGCAATTAAACACCAAAGCACGCCCATTTACCGAAGCATTGAAGAACCAAGGTGTTTTGGCCAAAGAAACACACGTACATACTATTCGATTTGCTCCACCTTTGGTAATTACCAAAGAAGAGATCGATTGGGCAATCGATAAAATACGAAAAGTATTTAATGAAGTAAAACCAATTCAATAATTAATTAAAATAAGGAGTATTTATGAACAAAACAAGAGTTATAATTATTGGAGCCGCTGGACGCGATTTTCATAATTTTAATCTAACTTATCGAAACAACCCAAATTACGAGGTTGTTGCATTCACTGCTGCACAAATTCCCGACATTGCAGGCCGAAAATATCCAGCCGAATTAGCAGGCGATTTATATCCGCAAGGTATTCCAATTTACGACGAAGCCGATTTGGAAAAACTTATTGTGGATTTAAAAGCAGACGAATGTGTCCTTTCCTATAGTGATTTATCTTACGAGACAGTTATGCACATCGGAAGCCGTGTAATGGCTGCTGGTGCAAAATTTTCGATGATGGGTTCGTTCCCAACAATGATTAAATCCACTAAGCCTGTAATTTCGATCACAGCTGTCCGCACTGGTTGTGGTAAAAGTCAAACAACTCGCGCCGTAGTCAAAGCTTTGATTGCCTCTGGTAAAAAGGTGGTTAGCGTTCGCCATCCAATGCCATATGGAGATTTGGTAGCTCAAAAAGTTCAACGATTTGCAACAATCGAGGATTTAACTAAACACAAATGTACAATCGAAGAAATGGAAGAATACGAACCTCATATTGCAATGGGAAGCGTAATTTATGCTGGAGTTGATTACGAAGCGATCCTTCGTGAAGCCGAAAAAGAAGCCGATATTATAGTTTGGGATGGTGGAAACAACGATATGCCATTCTTTAAACCAGATTTATCTATAGTTGTTGTCGATCCACTTCGTCCCGGTCACGAAATTAGTTATTATCCAGGTGAAGTTAATTTGCGAATGGCTGATGTTGTTGTTGTCAACAAAGTGGATAGCGCCTATCCCGAAGATGTTGACGAGGTATTGAATAATGTCCGAACATATAATCCAAAAGCACGTGTTATATTAGCTGCATCGGCATTGATGGTCGAAAATCCAGAACTGATTTTAGGTAAAAGAGTATTAGCAATCGAAGATGGTCCAACTTTGACACACGGCGAAATGACAATTGGTGCTGGTGTGGTTGCTGCTCAACGCTTTGGTGCAGCCGAATTGGTCGATCCACGTCCTTGGGTAGTTGGTAAAATAGATGAAACATATCAAAAATATCCATACATCGGAACACTTTTGCCAGCAATGGGTTATGGCGAACAACAAATGAAAGACTTAGAAGAAACTATCAACCGCGTTGAATGCGATACCGTTGTTGTTGGCACTCCAATAAATTTAGCCCGCTTTATTAAAATCAATAAGCCCAACACTCGTGTATTTTATGAATTATCCGAAATTGGGAAACCAGATATAAACGATGTTGTGAAAGAATTTTTGAAAAAACTTTAATTGTGTGGTTTTATTTCGTTGCCAAAGGTGCTATTCTCAAAAAAAGGTAGCACCTTTTTTGTAAGGTGATCTTTAAATAAATTAAAATAGAATATAATGTTTAACGAGTTATTCCTTTCTTACAGATTTATTAGCAAATTTTACTAACAAAAACATAAACCAAGCTATGAACAGAAAATCAATTAAAACAGTTATAAATTCGCCATATCTAATGGCTGTTTCGGCGGTAATGAATTTGCCAGAAGAATCGTAACTTGCTTCGGTCAATACAATTTTCATTGCTTTCAAATCTACCCCACTTGTAATTTTGCCAACTATCGGCATAATTATTCCATCGATAAAGGCGGTGGTTACTTTGCCAAAAGCCAAACCCATAACAAATGCCACAGCTAATTCGATTAAATTACCCCGTAAGGCAAATTCTTTAAATTCTTTAAACATTCCCATTGGTTATTTCTATTTGTTTTTTTGTAAATTAAGAAAAAGTAATTTAATTAAGATTATTTGGATAGAATTTTTTTTGTTGCTATGGAATTTTTTGGTATCTCGAGCCATTGAGGGGACTTGAACCCCTGACCTGTTCATTACGAGTGAACTGCTCTACCAACTGAGCTACAATGGCTTAATTTACAAAATTAATAAATCATATTTAATTATTAATTACAGGATTTTTTGCAATTTTGCATAAGCAACCATAATTTGCTTTCGTCCAACAGAAGTGAAATCTATCGTTAGTTTTAAATTTTGACCTTGTCCCGAAATTGCAACTATTTTCCCTTCGCCAAAAAATGAGTGTATAACTCGTTCACCCAACCTATAACCTTCATCTTCGGGTAATTGAGAATAACTGGTTTGACGAGGTTCGTCGTCGTAAAACTTAGGTTTAAAAGTGGGATACTTTTTATAACCATAACTTTTTGTGTAGAAATCTTCAACGTTATTTTTGGTTTGGTTAGTGAGTGTTTCGTTCCATTCCAACAAATTTTTATCAATTTCGTAGAGGAATGTCGATGGTGATTGATATTGATATTCCCCAAATCGAGCTCGTTGACGGGCGTAAGTTAAAAACAAGCGTTTTTTGGCTCGGGTCATTCCAACATAGAACAAACGGCGTTCTTCCTCTTCTTCCTCTTTGCTGTTTGTACTTCGAATAATTGGAAATAATCCCTTTTCCAATCCAGTAATAAACACAATTGGAAACTCCAATCCCTTAGCAGTATGCAATGTCATCATAGATACAGAACTATCGTCGAATTGTTTTGTATCGAAATCCGTGAGTAGAGAAATTTGTTGTAGATAATCACTCAAACCTTGATTAGGATTGTTACGGGCAAATAGAATGATATCGTTGATTAGTTGCGAAATATTGTTCCATCGTTCGGTCATTTCCTCGCTATCAATTTGACGATACATTTCGAATAGTCCAGTTTGTTCCAAATAATCAATAATTAATTCGTCCAAAGGAACTTCTTCCAACTTTTGGCGATATTCATTAATCATTTGAACAAAATTTTTCAGGATAATGATAGCTCGAGTTTGCAAGCCAGGTACTTCATCGGGTTTGCACATTGTTTCGAATAGTGATTGCTTAGTTTGTTTGGTGTGTGCGATGGTGTTTTCCAATGTAGTTTTGCCAATTCCTCTTGGTGGTTCATTAATTATTCTTAATAACGAAATGTTGTCGTTTGTATTCAATAATAGTCTTAAATATGCCAGTACGTCTTTTATTTCTTTTCTTTGATAGAACGAAAGACCGCCAAAAATACGATAGGGAATATTGTAGGTCCTCATAGAGCGCTCGAGCAAAAGTGATTGGGCATTTGTCCTATATAAAATAGCGATATCACCATAATTTAAATTTGGGTTTTCGCTTAATAGTTTTTTGATTTGATGTGCAATCAAGCTTCCTTCATCGTTATCGGTTTCGGCATCGATAACTTTAATTTTTTCACCTATTTCGTTTTCGGTCCAGAGTTTTTTGGGAATTTGGTTACGGTTATTTTGAATGACTGAATGAGCAGCATCGAGAATTGAAGCAGTAGATCGGTAATTTTGTTCTAATCTAATCTGCTTTGCCATCGGAAAATCTTTCGTAAAGTTCAATATATTTTTTATTTCGGCACCACGCCAACGATAGATGCTTTGGGCATCGTCTCCAACTACAAATATATTTGAATGTGCTTTAGCTAAATTCCAAACAATTCTGTATTGAGGTTTATTTGTATCTTGGAATTCATCAACAAGAATAAAGCGAAATTGATTTTGATATTTTTCTAAAATTTGTTTATTCGATAAAAATAGTTCCAGAGTATTCAGCAACAAGTCATCAAAATCCATTGCTTTACTTCGGTAAAGTTCGTCTTGATATGTCAGGTATAGTTGAGCAATTTTCTTTTCGTATGAGGTTTGGGCTGAACGAGCATATTCGATTGCTGTTATCATCTCGTTTTTAGCTCTGGAAATTGTGTGTTGAACGGATTGTGGTGACAATTCGTTTTGGGATATATTGTTGTCTTTCATAATTTGGCGAATGAGCGCGAGCGAATCTTCCTGGTCGTATATAGTAAAATCACGACTATAGCCAATTTGCTCGGCTTCCAATCTTAAAATTCGGGCAAAAATCGAATGGAAAGTGCCCGCCCAAACTCTATTTGCTAAACTATGATTTAAAATTTGGGCAATTCGTTCCTTCATTTCGTTTGCAGCTTTGTTGGTAAAGGTAAGGGCAAGGATCTGAGATGGTTCAACACCTGAATAAATCAAATAAGCAATTCGAGTGGTTAAAACACGGGTTTTACCTGAACCAGCACCAGCAATCACCTGTATTGGACCGTTGATTGCCATAGTTGCTTCTTTTTGCTGTGGGTTCAATTTGTTTATTATTTCGAATATTTTTTCTTCGATATCCATATTATTTTATTTGAATGCGTAACTAAAGCCAATCCCCAGATTTTGTTTTATTTGCAATCTTGGTCCAGTTCCAACTTGTGTTTTTTTCCCGTCAATATCTTTGAATAATGGAATTGGGATATTTTGGTCATAAATGAAGTGCATAAATAAATTTGCAGAAATATAATCATTAACTTTGAAAAAGATGGATGTTTCGGAATTAATATCTATGTTTTTTCGATTACCAATATCGGGGTCGGTATAGTTATTGAACAAATCCAATTTTGTCTGTACTTTAATATTTTCCATTGGTTCAAATGCATAATTTATAGAGGTTCCAATTCCGAAATCGAACCTAATGCGGGAGCCTTTTTGTATAATTACACCATTTGTATCATATTTTGCTGGAGTTACACCAAATGCACCTTTGTTTGCAAGCTGCTCGTCTTCGACAAATGTTGCCCTACCAGATAAAGGTGACAAAGTAATGGATAAATCATTACGAGGTTTATAGTCGAATCCTAAATTAGCAATCAAATATGCAGGCGCAAAAAATTTTGATACAACATCTTTGTCGTTTGGATATTGGTAGCCTTTGTCGAACTGAGTTCGAAAAATTAAATTGAATGAATAATAATATTGATTAAAAGCTTTATACCCCATTTTGGTTGATAATTCGATTTTATCTTCGTTTTTGCGGAAAGAGTAATTTTCGCTTGTCTGAAAACCATAGCCCATCGAGGCAATATTTTCCCAAATAAAGTTGGTATCGGGACTATCATAACGCAATTGATAATTGAACAAAGTAATTATCGAAAGTTGATTTTCGCCTCCTTTTGCCCAATGAGAAAACAACATTTCGTTGAGCAATGCACTAATGTTTCCATTACTTTGCCAATTCATTGCATAGGAAATATTTGCAAATAAAAATAAAAACAGAATGATTTTTTTCATTTTTGTTTCTTTTAAAAATTTAAAATTAAACATTCTAATTTAATTCAAATTATTATTTGGATAACTCGTTAATATTACATTATATTTGTTTGAACTCAATGATAAAACTAAAGAAAACATTATTTTTTATATTCACTTTGATTTTTGTAATAAACGCAAGCCTACAATCAGCAGACCGCAAGCCAATGGCAGCATATTTGATCGACTCACTTTGGCATATCGTTGATTATAGAGGTAACTTAATGTTCAAACCCATTCAATTAGCAGCAATTCAAGGTTATTCCGAGGGGTACTTTACTGTTGCAAAAGTAATTGGCAAAGATACAATATGGGGCTTTTTATCTTTGGATGGTCGATTTGGAGTTCCACCAAACTCAAAGTGGGTAAGTTTGTTTCGGAATGGTTATGCATTGTATGCAAACTGGTATCCAGGCACAAAAGACCTAAAGTATTATGGATATGTTAAAACGGATGGAACGATTATTTGTCCACCTAAGTATTTGGAAGCAACAAATTTTAGTGATGGAGTTGCCTTTGTGATGAACTTTGACGAACGTGGATATATCGATACAAGCTGTAAACTTGTTCGTCCTTTTTCGCAGGGTTTTGGCGAGGCATTTTCTGAAAATTTCGCAGTTGTTCAAGATAGCAATGGAAATTTTGGATTTATTAACCGCAATTATCTAATAAAAATCAAATTGAATTTCGAAGAAGCTCACAGTTTTTCAAATGGATTAGCACGAGTAAACAAAGATGGATTATTTGGATTTATCGATACAACTGGTGAATTTGTGATACCCCCAGTTTTTTATATTGCAACCGATTTTAAGGAGACCCGAGCATTTGTCGGTGAAGGCGAAAATTTGCAGTCTATAAGATGGGCTCTTATTTCGCCGCGTGGAATAAAACTTACAGACCATATATTTGTCGAAATAAATGATTTTTCGGAAGGTGTTGCTGCTGTCCGCTCCGAAACCAAATGGTATTATATTAATTTAATGGGCGAAAAATTTAATAATTTAGAATTCGATTATTGTAGTTCTTTTGTTGATGGTTATGCTTTTGCTAAAATCAAAGAAAAAAAGAAAAAAACTACAAAAATTACCCAAGGCTTTATAGATATTACTGGTAAATTTGTAATTAAGTTGCCCGAGAAAGCAAAAAAAATAATAGATTTACGAACTAACAAACTTTTTGAGTTCTCTGAATAATACAACACTAATAAAAGGAGGTGATGCCAAATGGGAGAAAAACGAAATTACTCCCCAGCAGAAATTTTGATTTATGGAAGGGTGGGTGGGTAGCTTTGCATAATTTTGTATTTATTTTAAATTTCGAGCTTGAGGATTGGAAAAGATAGTTAAACAATTACCAAATGGAATAAAACTAGTATACGATTATTTCCCAGGAATAAAATCGTTTGTATTAAGTATTACTTCGCTTGCTGGTTCGCGTCAAGATTTTGAAGGTAAAGATGGTTTAGCCCATTTTGTTGAGCATATTTTATTCCGTCGAAATCGTGATTTTACGAACTCACAATTGGCCCGTGAATTCGAAAAAACTGGAACAATTTATAATGCTTTCACCGAGCAAGAATTGACTTGTTTTTACCTTAAAGGATTGAACGAAAAGTTCGAAGAGGTTTTTAATCTTATTTCCAAATTTTTTACTTGTCCTGTTTTCGACAAAAAAGATTTTGAGAAAGAAAGAAAGATAATTTTGGAAGAAATTCGCTCCTATGAAGATGACCCCGAGGAATATATTCTTGACGTTGGGAATGAATTGATTTTCCCAAATCACCCCTTGGGAAGGCATATCACAGGCACCGAAGAATCATTAATGAGAATAACAATAGAAGACATTCAACACTATTTTTATGATTATTATGCACCTAACAACCTTCTTGTTGCTTTTGTTGGAAATATACCTTTTAATCAATTTGAAGAAATTGTAAACAAAAAACTTGAAGAGCTTAAACCGCATCCAATTAAAATTCAAATAAACGATATTCCCCAAAATACAATACCATTAATGGATATAGCACGAGATTTGGAGCAATCACATTTTTTGTATCAAATGAGAATCGATAATCTCTCCGAGTCGGAATTGCCAATGTTAAAATTATTTTCATATTATCTTTCCGAAAGTCCATCTTCTTTAATTTACAATAGTTTGCGTGAAAAAAGTGGATTGGTATATAATGTTTTTACAAATGTAGAGCAATTTTCGGACACTAATGTATTGCAACTATATTACGCCACCCAAAAATCTAATTACGACAAAGCCCAAAGCCTTTTGAACGAGATATTTGACAAAATAAAGGCCGGTAAACTAAATAAATCATTATTTCAATTAAGCAAAGGATCTCTAAAAGCCCAACATATTTACAGATTGGAAATTCCTTACGAAATAATGATGAATAATATCAGAACTGAATATTTAAACGGCAAATATTTGTATAATAATTTTATTGAAGAAATCAGTTCAACAAAGTTTGATAAGTTTAAAGAATTTACATCTAATTTACTAAACAACAACAAATGGTCTGTAGTCAGATTGTTGCAAACATAGTTTTTATTGGTTAGGACCTTTCCTCCACAAGTAATTTTCTTGTATATGCAATTAATCCACCAGCCTCAACTATTGCCCTTCGAGCTGGGGGAATGGCAATTATACTAAATTTTTTGCCAGTAGTTTTATTAAGTAAATAATCCTCGCCAAGCTCCAAATCGTCGCCTACTTCAGCTTCGATATCGGGACAGGTAACAGTTTTTAGTCCCAAATTAATTGAATTTTGGAAGAAAATACGAGCAAAATTTCGTGCTACAATTATTAGGTTGTGTCCAACAAGAGTCGACACAGCTTGTTCTCGGGATGAGCCGGTGCCAAAATTATTTCCAGCAACAATAACACGAGGTTCTGATTTATCTCCTTCGTTGAGCAATTTGTTTAATTCTGGGATGTCGGCAAATGCATATTGAGGCGTTTCCGTTGGCAATACAGTTGCCATATATCTACCTGGGTAAATATGGTCGGTAGAAATGTCGTTGCCTAATTTATAAATTACTTTCATTTTTATTCCTCCATTAATTTTCGTGGATCGGTAATTCTTCCGTAAATTGCAGTGGCTGCTGCAGCAGCAGGTGATCCCAAGAATACTTCGGACTCGGGATTACCCATACGTCCTTTAAAATTGCGATTAGTAGTCGAAAATGCTCGTTCACCATCACCCAATGCACCCTGGTGAATTCCCAAACAAGGACCACAACCGGGATTCATAACCACGGCACCTGCTTTGACAAATTCTGCAATGTAGCCTTTTTCTAATGCTTCGTTGTAAATTCGATATGATGCTGGGAAAACGAGCATACGAGTGGTTTTGGCAACTTTTTTACCTTTAATTATTTCGTAAGCTTCTTTCAAATCGTCGATGCGGCCATTGGTGCAAGAACCAATAACAACCTGATGAACCTCCAAACCTTCCACTTCACTTATGTTTTTAACATTATCGACGTGATGGGGCGCTGCAACTTGTGGTTCTAAATTGCTTGTGTCAATTTCGATAACATCGCAATATTTTGCATCCGGATCGGCAGCAATCAATTCAATCTCACCTTGGTAATTGGCAACCTCGCGCAAATATCGGATTGTTTCCTTGTCCGGAGCAATTATTCCAGCTGTTGCGCCAGCCTCGACAGCCATATTCGATAGCACCAACCTACCCGAAGTATCCATATTTTCGATAACTTCACCGGTGTATTCCAAAACTTTGAAATTGGCTCCTTGATTGGTTAATTTGCCAATTAAGTGCAATATTAAATCTTTAGCGTATACTCCTTTCGGCAATTTACCTTTGAAAACTACTTTAATTGTCTCGGGGACTTCGACGTTTAGCACTCTACCCAATGCCCAAACCGAAGCCATTTCGGTTGCACCTATTCCAAATGCAAATGCTCCCAATGCACCGTGAGTAGTTGTATGGCTATCAGTTCCAACAACAACACTACCAGGCAAAACATAGCCATTTTCGGGCAATATTTGATGGCAAATTCCTCCTTGATCTCCGCGAATATCGTGAAATTTTTCGATTCCTTGCTCGGCAACAAAAGCTCGTACTAATTTTTGATTAGTTGCAGTTTTTCGGCTTTCAGCAGGCACTCGGTGATCGAAAATAATTGCAATTTTGGTTGGGTCCCATACCTTTAAAGGAAAATCCAATCCTTCAAAAATTTGCTTAAATTGGTTGATAACCAATGCTGCATTTTCGTGGGACATTGCCAAACTTACTTGTGGTTCGACAACATCGCCGATCTCTACATAATTTTGTCCAGTAGCTTTTGCTAAAATTTTTTGGACTAATGTTTGTCCCATATTAATTTCGTTTTTATTAAGAATTACAAAATTAAGAACTTTTAGGATTGCTGTTAACCAATTTGTTTTATAATTTGTATGTTTATTGGAGATTGAAGAACCTCACGGCGATTTGGGTGATTTGCTCGAAATGATATAAAGCTCGACTCGATTTGTTGGCTATTGATTTTAATTAAATCTAAAAAATCATTTGAATCTTTTGTAAAACCTCGTGAATTATCAAGTAATTTTTCGAGTTCAATTGTATTATCTATTTTGTCAATCATTAGTTTTGTACTTGTTTGCAGTTCATTTTGCAATTTCTCGAAATTTACTTGATAGCCAAAATGATTTTGGAAATGTTTCAAAACCATCATCGAAGCTAAAATTTTTCCATCGTAGGAATATCCTGCAATGTGTGGAGTTGCAAGCATTGATTTGGAAGCAAGTTGGATGTTCACTTTAGGTTCGTTTTCCCACACATCAATTGCCAGATACAAATATTTTTTGTTTATTACTTTCAACAAATCTAATTCGTTGACCACAGAACCTCGAGAAGTATGTATGAACAATGAATTAGGTTTAATTAACTCCAGCAAACTTGAATTTATAAGGTTTTTGGTTGGATAATTTCCCGAAAAAGTTAGCGGAACGTGATTAGTAATAATATCACATTGCTTGAATATTTCTGGTAATTCAGCATATTGGCAATAATTTGGAAAAACAAATCCATTATCTTTCAATGGTGGATCATTGATAATTATATTTAAACCCAATGAGTGTGAGTAATAGGCAACCAATTTACCAATATTTCCAAAACCAATAATCCCAATTTTTATTTTATTGATATTTAATTTTCGATAATTAATATATTTTGAGATTGCAAACATAACATATTCAGCAACAGAATTAGCATTACTTCCTGGAGCGGAATAGTGTGGGATACCATCTTCTATATGGTCTGTACCAGATGTAGCAGTTGCAATGAATTTAATTGAAGTACCATTTAAAAGTTCCTTTGTAATTATTTCGTTTGATCGGATAAATATAGCTTCGATTTCATTATCGATAAGAAATTTTTTCGTGAAATCATTGGTGTCGATAATTTCGCAAAAATTTGGTAATGATTCCTTTAAAAAGATAATTTTTTTATTTGAATATATTTTCATTAATTTTTTATAATTTTGTGATAAATACTCTTAATGGGTATTACAAAAATAACAAATTGGAGCACCCAACCAAGATGAGAATTCTTGTAGTCGAAGATTTATTAGTGATGAGAAGGCTGATTATCAACACTTTGAAATCTATCGGCTACAACGACGTTTTACAAGCAACCAACGGCGAAGAAGCATTGGAATTGATCATTAATCCCGATAGCAAAATCGAATTTGTTATTACCGATTGGTTGATGCCGGTAATGGACGGAATTACCTTGGTCAAATTCTTACGCGCTAATCCCGAAACAAAAGATATACCAGTTATTATGCTCACTTCGATGAACGATAAGGATAGCATAATCGAAGCGGTGAAATATAACGTCAATGATTATATAATTAAACCATTCACACCAAAAATTCTTCAATCCAAAATCGAAGGCGTTTTGAATCGGATAAGGTATAATATTGGACCACAAACAAAACTAGCATAATTCATATTCCCCAAACATATTTCTTACTTGTCTTTCCGTGTCGCTTTGATAATTTACTGTTAATATTGTACCCTCATTAGTATCTTTTCGATCGATAACTTTACACATTTTGTAGATTTTATTTAAAACTGAATTTTTGTCGTATGGAACGAAAAGCATAAGTTTATTACTTAATTTGTCGTATTCCTTTTCCATTTGAATTAATAACTCTGCAATATTCATATTTCTTTTTGCAGAAACAAATACTGAGGTTGGATATTCATCTTTAATTTGTTTGAGGTGTTCCAATCGTTCTAATTTGTCGATTTTGTTAAATACATAAATCATTGGCTTATCTTTGATATTTAACTCGTTCAATGTATCAACAACAGTTTGTATATGCTTACTAAAATTATTATCCGAAATATCCACAACTATTAAAATCACATCGCTTTCGGAAGCTTCGGCAAGTGTTGAACGAAATGATGCCACTAAATGATGGGGCAAATTGCGAATGAATCCTACGGTATCGCTCACAAGTCCCGTTTTACCACTTGGCAAAGTAATTTGCCGGACAATTGTGGAAAGTGTGGCAAACAATTTGTCTTCGACATACACTCCAGCATCAGTTAAAGCATTCATCAGAGTGGACTTCCCAGCATTTGTATAACCAACTAAAGCAAATCGAGGGATACCTTGGCGACTTTTGCGTTGTTCGTAATTTTGTGTCTCGATTAATTTTAATTTTTCTCTCAACACTTGGATTCTTCTTCGAATAATTCGGCGATCGGTTTCGATTTGTGTCTCGCCGGGTCCTTTGGTACCTATTCCTCCGTATTGTTTTGAAAGGTGGGTCCACATTCTTGATAGCCTTGGAAGTAGATATAAATTTTGAGCTAATTCAACTTGTAATTGAGCCTCCAGTGTTTTGGCATTTTTGGCAAATATGTCCAATATTATCCCACTACGATCTAAAACCTTAACATTCAAAGCGTTTGATAAATTTCTTACTTGCACAGGAGATAATTCATTGTCAAAGACAACCATTGTTGCTTGATGTTCTTTAACTAATTCTACAAGTTCTTGAACCTTTCCTTTTCCAAGCAAAGTAGAAACATTGGGGGTTGGCATTTCCTGATAAACTTTTTCGACTACTTCGCCACCTGCGGTATCTACCAATAAACCTAATTCCTCTAAGCTATCTAAAGCTTCATCCTTATTACTGCCTTTTTTAATAAAAGCTGCGATTATTGCTTTTTCCCTTTGTTCTTGAGTTTCGTAAATTTGCTTCATTTTTTGTCGTTTTTGAGTAAGCATTAATAAATTTAATCACCATTTTTAAATAGAGCTTTATAGACAGCTGATTTTATTGGCAAAGCTATTAAAACAACCAAACCTATTAAAAGCAACCAGAAAAACAAATTAAATGTAATACTAATAAGCCAAAAAGCTACTCTTATAATTACGTATCCAGCAAGTAATGCAATTGTCCAAGAAACTATTTTCTTTATCATATAATCCTCACTCTGTTGTGAATTTATAGTATCTCACAAATTCTAACGATTTTAATTTCTGTAAATTTTGCAAATTTATGTAATTATTAAATGAAATATATTTTTCGGACTTAATGTCGTCCCCATTAACAACTAAAATTAACTTAAGTTTGCCACCAGTGCGGATTTCTAACAATTTTTTTAATTTTTCTAATCCTGCTCTATTTGTGGTGGATTTATTTAGATTGATAATCAAACCGGTTGCAAACTTTTCGATTGTTTCGGGAAAAGTGTATACCTCCGAGACCACGATTTTCAAAGCACTTGGGTCGTTTGCATCTAACTTACCAATTATTGTAACCGTCGAATTTTCAATCAATAAATGTTGATATTTTGAATAAGTCTCACTCCAAAAAATACATTCAATTTTACCATAATAATCTTCCACATTTACAAAAGCAATCAACCTGTTGGATTTGTCTCTTCGGGTACGAATATTGGAAATTAATCCACAAAACCTAACTTGATCGGGGAGTTCAGGCGTATCCTCGTTCTCGTCACCTAATTTTAATCTTGTAAGTTGAGTATTCGAAAAAGATTTCACGATATCATCAAACTCTTTTAGTGGATGGCCACTAACATAAAAGTTTAATACTTCTTTTTCGTGTTCTAATCTTTCTCGTTCGGACCACTCTGCAACATTTGGAAGTTCGGGTTCCATTAGTGCTTGGTTGCTTGGAGTATTGTCTAATTCGAATATACTTGTCATCCCTTCGTTTTTAGATTGCGACTTGGAAAATTCTAAAGCATCGTCTATTGCTTCGTATAATGCTCTTCGTTTTCCATTGGTTATTGAATCGAATGCTCCCGCAAATATCAACGCTTCCAGCACACGACGGTTCACTTGTTTTGGATCTGTTCGTTTGATAAAATCATAAAAGCTTTTAAATGCTTGTGCTTTACGAGTTTCAACGATATTTTCGACAGATTTTAGGCCTACTCCTTTAACTGCAGCCAATCCAAAATATATAACATTATCCTTGACGGTGAAAGTAGCTTCGGATTTGTTTATATCTGGCGGCATTATTTTGATTCCTAATGATTTGGCTTCGTCTATCAGTTCTACTATTTTATCCTGATTGTTCAATTCTGCAGTCATATTGGCTGCTAAAAATTCAGCTGGATAGTTGGCTTTTAAATAAGCTGTTTGGTAAGCAACCCAAGAATAAGCCCAGGAGTGTGATTTGTTGAATCCATAGTCGGCAAATTTGTCGATTAATTCGAATATTTGCTCGGCAATTTCTTTGCTAACTCCATTGGCTTGGGCACCTTCCATAAATTTTGGTTTCATTTTATCAACTTCGGCTCGTTGTTTTTTTCCCATTGCTCTTCGCAACATATCGGCTTCGCCCAATGTGAAATTAGCAATTTTTTGAACAAGCTGCATAACTTGTTCCTGATATACCAAAATTCCATATGTATTCGACAAGACCGATTCCATTATGGGATGCAAATACTCAATGGGTTGTTCGCCGTGTTTGCGTGCAATAAATAATGGTATCTGCGACATTGGACCAGGACGATATAAAGCATTCATTGCAGATAATTCCTCGAGCGAATGGGGCTTGAGTTGCCTTAAATATTCTTGCATCCCATTTGATTCGAACTGGAACACTGCAAGAGTTTTTCCCTCGGAAATTAAATCATATGTTTTTTGGTCGTTTCGGGGTATATTTTCGATATCTATATCAATTCCGTAATTATTTTTTATCATTTTTAATGTGCGTTCGATAATCGATAGAGTTCTTAAACCTAAGAAATCCATTTTAATTACGCCAGCATCCTCCAAATAATTCATAGAGTATTGTGTGGCAATATCTATTGCACTTTCGCTTCCTTTTGGATTTTGGAATATTGGAACAAAATCAGTTACATCACCTGGAGTGATAACTATGCCAGCAGCGTGAGTTCCGACGCTTCGGTTTTTATCTTCTAAAATTAATGAATGGTTGATTAATTCCTGGATTTTTGGATCCTTTGATTCTTTTAGGTATCTCAAATCCTCCAATTCCAAAGCATCTTTCAAGGGAGTAACTTTGCCAAATTTAACAGGTATTTTTGCGGTAATTTTATTAATTTCACTCAGAGGTATGTTTAGTACTCTTCCAACATCTTTTAGAACCATACGGGAGGACATTTTTCCAAAAGTGATGATTTGGGCTATAGATTGTGTGCCATATTTTTCTTGACAATATTTAACGACTTGATCTCGTTTTTCATCATCAAAATCGATATCAATATCGGGCAAAGATATGCGTTCGGGATTCAAAAATCGCTCGAAGAGCAAATTGCCTTCTAATGGTTCGACATTGGTAATTTCCAATGCATAGGCTACAATACTACCCGCAGCAGAACCTCGTCCAGGCCCAACCATTATACCTCTTTGGCGTGCAGCTTTGATTAAATCTGCTACAACCAGAAAATAGTTTGCGAACCCCATTTTGTTTATTATCGAAAGTTCGTAGTTGACCCTTTGTGTTATTGTGTCGTCAATTTTGTCGTATCTTCGACGAATACCTTCCCAAACAACTTGTTCTAAGTATTCCTCCAGATTGTTGGATTTATTGTTATCAGGAATAGTAAATTTGGGCATCGAAACTGGAAACTTGATTTTTAGATCGCATTTATCAGCAATTTCGACAGTATTACTTATTGCGTCGGGAAAATTTTCGAATAATTCAATCATTTCTGCAGTTGAACGGAAATAAAATTCATCAGTTCTATATCTAAGTGCCTTAATATCCACTTTATCGGCATTAGCAGCATTAGTATCTTTAATTAATAAATGAACATTATGGGCAATAGCGTGTTCCTTTTTTAAATAGTGTATGTCGTTGGTGGCTATCAATTTAATGCCCAATTTTTTGGCAATCTTGGGGATTTCGCGCAGTGCTATTTCGTCCTCTTTATAATGGTGGTTTTGCAATTCCAAATAAAAATCATCTCCAAATAAATCTCGATAATAGCGAGCTTCGCTTTCGGCTCTGCTTAGATTTCCATCTATTATGTGTGCCGAAACAACACCACCTAAACAAGCACTTGTAGCAATCAAACCATCCTTGTGCTTTTCGAGTAGTTGTTTATCAATGCGTGGACGATAGTAAAAACCTTCCGAAAAAGCATAACTTGTTAATTTTACTAAATTTCTATAACCCGTAACATCCTTAGCTATAAGAAGTAAGTGATAATAATTTCGAGTTCCTTGACTTTTTTTTGTTTGAATTTTGTCGAATCTGCTTGCTTCGGCAATATAGGCTTCCATACCAAAAAGGGGTTTTATTCCAAATTCCTTTGCCTGTTTTTGAAAATCCATTAATCCAAACATTACTCCGTGGTCGGTGAGTGCTATTGCTTCCATTCCATCATCTTTTGCTGCTTTCACCAAATCCTTGGGAGTAGTGATAGCATCTAAAATTGAATAATGTGAATGATTATGTAAATGTACAAATCTCATTTAAGATTTTCTTTTAGATAAAAAACTAAAATAAAATAATTTTGATTTTTATCAATATTCAATTTTTCCACACTAATTTTGAAAAAAATTGGATGACTTGTGAACAAAATATTGATTATCGCTGGTGATACTTCGGGTGATATCCACGCTGCTAAATTAATGAAAGAAATACTAATTCGCCGCCCTGATACAAAATTCATCGGTGTTGGTGGCGAAAAAATGTCGTCTATTGATTTCGAAAAAATCATAGATTTGTCCCAAATTTCTGTTGTAGGTTTCTGGGAAGTTTTCAAACGAATCGATAAATTCTTGCAACTAAAATCCAAAATAAAGGAGATTATCGAAAAAGAAAATATTTCGCTTTTTATTCCGGTGGACTTTCCTGGATTCAATTTGGAAATTGCAAAATTATGCAAGCAATACAACATTAAGGTATTATGGTACATCGCACCTCAACTTTGGGCTTGGGGTAAAAATCGTGCTAAAAAATTGCAAAACAATATAGATAAATTACTTGCTGTTTTTCCGTTCGAAGAAGAGTTTTTTGGCAAATACGATATAGATACCGAATTTGTAGGGCATCCTTTGATGGATAATCCACAATTCAACCAAGCAATTAAAAAATGGAGTGAAAGAGAAAATATACTATTGATTATGCCTGGTAGTCGCATACAAGAAATTTCTTCTCATTTACCTCTACTATTAGAATATTGCAAGATTTTTCGAGCTAAATACCCTAATTTCGACATAGTTTTCTCGGTACCCACTCATACTCAACAGTTCCTGTATACCAATTTCGCCGAAATAAAAAAGTTTAATATTGTTAACGATTCCCATAAACATATGCAATCTTCAAAAATTGGCTTGATTAAGTCTGGAACTTCTAATTTAGAGGCTGCTTTGTTGGGATTGCCTTTCGTGATGTTTTATAAAACTTCTTTGTTTAATTACATTATTGGTAAACAAATGGCAAATGTTCCATATTTTTCTATTGTAAATATTCTTAGCAATAAGAGCATTGTAACTGAATTAATTCAATCTCGAATGAATTTAAAAAACATTGAAAAACACATCGATATTTTAATGAACGATAAACAGGAATACGAAAATTTACAGAATTCCTTCGAAAAAATAAAAGAACTATTCAAGAATAAAAAAGCTTCGGCTCGTGCCGCCGAAATTGCAATTAATTTTTTGGAAACAATTAAATGAAAAAAGTATTGCTAAATATATTGGTATACTTGGTCCATTTATTAAGCAAAACTTGGAGGTTCAAACAAAATGGAACTTTAATAACAGGACCAGCCGTTCTGATATTTTGGCATAGATACTTGCTTGCCGGTTGGAAATTTTTATCTAAACAAGGAAAATTTTTTGCTGTTGTGAGCCCAAGCCGCGATGGCGAATATTTAGTAAAATTGCTGAGTAAGTGGCAATTTTCTTTTATTCGTGGCTCATCAGACAAAAACAGCAAAGAAGTTATGAACAAATTAACCGAATTGGCTAAATATAACTCTGTGTCGCTCACTCCTGATGGTCCAAAAGGTCCATTATTCAAATTAAAGCCAGGTGCAGTTGTTGCTGCTTATCGTGCTGGAGTCCCAATTCAATTTATTAAAATTAATTCAACTAAAAATATCATTTTTAAAAAAAGTTGGGATAAATTTGAATTACCCTTTCCATTCTCCACAATCAATGTTGATATATCTGAACCAATAATTATACCCCAAACTGCAACCCGTGATGAAATTGATAAACTTATTATTAGAATTGAAGAACTTATGAAAAATGATTAGCTTAATTACTAAAATATGGTCCAACTTAATTAATAGGAGAATACAAAAATTCTCGAAATCTCCTATTATCACTACAAACAGCCTTGATAAAATTCAAACTAAATACTTTCGACTTAGATCCAAATCGAAAGTAATTAGTGTTGGTAATATAAGTTTTGGCGGTACCGGCAAAACTCCCTTAATAATTAAATTAGTGCAAGATTTTTTACCAAGAAACCTTAAAATCGGGATTGTTGCGAAAGGTTATAAGCGTTCCGAACCATTGGATTTGGTTCTTACGCAAGAAAATATCAACCACTACACCATTAGACAGATAGGAGACGAACCATTGATGCTATTTAACAGATTGAAGTTGCCTATTGCTATTAGTGAAAAAAAATACATAGCAGTAGCAAACTTAGAGAAAGCAATGAGTCCAGATATTATCATTATTGATGATGGCTATCAACATCTTTGGATAGAGCGGGATATAGATATATTGATGTTGGACAACAAAATATTAAAATATTTGGGTAAAAAGTCTTTTATTTTTGCAAGGGAACCATTATCATCAATCGATCGAGCAGATATTTTGATGTTACCAATACAACAAAATTTAACAATAGCAAATTACTTGACGAACTTTCCTAACATAATCCATTTCCATTACGAATTAGATAAGATCAATAGAGAATTTTCCTTTGATGAAGATAGAAATAAGTATATAGCTTTTGCAGGCATTGCAAATCCACAGCGATTTTTCAATACGTTATACGAACACAATATCGATCCGATTTCGAAAATTAAATTTCCCGACCATCACAATTATAGCCTAAATGACATTGAAAAACTTATAAAAATCGCAAAAAGAGAAAAAGCTGATTTAATCACAACAGAAAAGGATCTTGTAAAAATTATAAATTTCAAATCAATATTTGAGAAACATCAAATAAATTTGTTTTGCGTTTATATTAAAATCGAAATAATAGAAAAAGAACTATTTTCGCAAATAATTCAGGAGAAATTAAATGCTCAAAAACTTTAAATATTTGCTTTTTATATTTATTTTTACATACAATTTCACACTTGTTGCAAGCGATAAAATTACAATTGGCATAAGTAAAGCAAGTGGAAGCGAAAGTTACGAAAATTACCCCAATTGGCTTCGTAAATTAGACAGCAATATTATTATCATTGATTTCTATCAAATTGGATTGGATAGTATAAGCAAGGCACTGAAACAAATTGATGGATTACTTTTATCCGGCGGTCCCGATTTACACCCAAAATACTATGGAAAACCTGATTATGAGCATCTATGTTCAATAGATAGTAAGCGAGATTCACTAGAAATTGAGTTGATAAAATCTGCTATTAAAAAGAAAATCCCTATATTTGGAATTTGTCGTGGATTACAAGTTTTGAATGTTGCGTTAGGTGGAACTTTGATAGCCGATATTCCAACACAATACAAAACTGATTTGGTTCATCAAGACAAGAATTCATACGAAGTTTATCATAACATAGAAATAACAGATTCAAAAGTATATAAAAAAATATTTGGATATTTGCCAACTAATTTGGAAGTAAATTCCAACCATCACCAAGCAATAGATAAGTTATCGAAAAAATTAATTGCTATAGCAAAATCTCGGGATGGTATAATCGAAATGTTCACTTGGAAAAGGCAAAAAAACAATTCATTTTTGATTGCTGTTCAATGGCATCCCGAAAGATTATTCCACAAAAACATTGAACTTTCGGATAAATTAGGCATAAAATTCATCAATGAAATTCGTAAGAACAAAAAGAAAAAGAGATAATTAATAAAATTCTATTTAGCAAATTTTAATAATTTCTTTGTGTAATTTTGTAAAATTTTCTTTTTTAAGTCAAAGTGGATGTTTAAGAAAATAATACACATACTATTAAAAGTAATTTTTTTTATAATACTATCGTCGATTTTGGTTGTTGCCATATATACTGTGATTAATCCACCAATAACGCCATTGATGATTTTACGAACAATCGAATATGCATTTTCGGGTGAGGAAATTAGACTAAAAAAACAATGGGCAAGTTACGAGGAAATTAATAAAAAGGTTTTCAAGGCATTAGTTGCCGCCGAAGATGCAAGATTTATGAGGCATAAGGGATTTGATTGGAAAGCGATCGAAGCTGCCCAACGCTATAACGAACGAATGAAGGGCAAAAAAAAGCGAGGTGCAAGCACAATTTCGATGCAGACTGCTAAAAATGTGTTTTTATGGCATGGACGGAATTATTTACGTAAGGCTCTCGAAGCATATTTCACGGTATTAATCGAGGCAGTATGGGGCAAAAAACGCATTTTGGAGGTTTATGTAAACGTAATTGAATGGGGACACGGAATTTATGGAGTGGAAGCCGCCTCGCAGTATTACTTTGGTAAACCTACTAACGAACTAAGCACTTATCAAGTTGCTTTACTTGCAGCAGTTGTGCCAAATCCTCGTCGTTGGGATGCGGGTAAACCATCGCCATACATTCGAAAACGGGCAAATTGGATTATAGGTCGAATGAATTCAGTTGCTATACCAAAAGTGGATTGATTATGACAGAAAAAGACACGCCTTTGACTAGGCAATATAATCAAATTAAAGCAAAATATCCCGATAGTATTTTACTTTTTAGATTGGGAGATTTCTTTGAGACTTTTAACGAGGATGCGATTATCACCTCGAAAGTATGTGGATTAACTTTAACTAAAAGAAATAATGGTGCTGCTGGCGAAGTACCCTTAGCTGGCTTTCCTTGGCACCAACTTGACAATTATTTACCAAAGTTAGTTCGAGCAGGTTACCGAGTTGCTGTTTGCGACCAGTTAGAAGACCCAAAAATGGCTAAAGGGATTGTTCGCCGTGGAGTAACCGAAGTTGTTACGCCTGGAATTGCAATTGGTGATAAATTATTAGAAACAAAGGAAAATAACTATATTGTTTCCTTGTTCCAATCAATAAAGAAAAATAAAACCATATTTGGATTAGCTTTTTCGGATGTTTCCACTGGAGAATTTGCAGTAAGCGAAGTAGAAAGCTCAAAAATTGTAGATATTCTGGAAAATCTAAATCCAAAGGAAATATTGATTTCAAAAGAGCAAAAAAATTTTATTTTGCCGTTAATAGAACAATTAAAAATAAAACCTACTATATCAAAAATTGAAGGATGGTTTTTTGAATACAACTTTGCATTAGATTTACTTTTACGTCATTTCCGTATCCAATCCTTAAAAGGGTTTGGTATTGATTCGCTTTACGAGGGAATAGTTGCTGCAGGAGCTTTATTACATTTTATTCGAGAAAATCAACAAGGAGAGAATAGTCAAATTCAAGGTATTTCACTTTTCAATACAAATGAATTTATGCCGTTGGACTATCCAACCCGAAAAAATTTGGAAATATTATTCAACATTAATCCACAGCAGCAAGGAAACACACTACTAACTATTCTCGACAAAACAACAACACCTATGGGCGGAAGGTTGTTAAAACGTTGGGTATCCCAACCACTTATAAAACTTGATGAAATCAATAAAAGATTGAACATTGTTGAGTATTTTTACAACAACTTAGAGCTCACTCAAGAAATTCGACAATTGCTCGGTAATATTGGTGATTTGGAACGATTAATATCCAAGATTTCGGCAGATAAAGCAACTCCAAGGGATTATGTTAATCTAAAAAAAAGTTTAATTATTGCCGAAAAAATAAAAAACCTAAGTTCTCAGAAGGATGATATATTCTATAATCTAATCCAAAAAATCGACATACCTGTCGAATTGGTAAACTTATTAGAAACAGCATTAGTCGAAGAACCATCAGTTACTTTGGGAATAGGGCGAGTGTTCAAAAAAGGTTATAATTCCAAAGTTGATGAATATACCTATCTTAAATACTCAGCAAAAGAATGGTTGCAGCAATTTCAGGAGCGGGAGCGTCAACGCACTCAAATTCAATCATTAAAAGTTAGTTTTAACAATGTTTTTGGTTATTATATCGAGATCAGTAAAGCTAATATAAGCAAAGTTCCAGCCGACTATGAAAGAAGGCAAACACTAACAAATAGCGAGAGATATATTACGCCAGAGTTGAAAGATTTTGAAACCAAAACATTAGAGACTGAGAGTAATTTATTGGCTATTGAACAAGAATTATTAGAAAGCATAAGAATATCTTGCATTAAGTATTTTGCTTTGATACAGCAAATATCTCAAACAATTTCAGAATTAGATTGCTACACAAATTTTGCTGTAGTTGCAGTTGAAAATAATTACACCAAACCTATAATTGATGATACAAAAGATTTAGAAATTATTGATGGTCGTCATCCTGTTATTGAAAAATCATTGAGACCTGGAACAAGTTATCAACCAAATTCAAGCATAATGAACGCCGAAAGTGATCTGATACATATTATAACTGGCCCTAATATGAGTGGTAAATCCAGTTATCTGCGTCAAATTGGATTGATAGTACTTATGGGACAAATTGGCTGTTTTGTTCCTGCTCGCTCAGCGCGATTTGGCTTAATAGATAAGATTTTCACAAGAGTAGGAGCAAGCGACAATATAATTGGAGGTGAAAGCACCTTTATGGTCGAAATGCAAGAGGCTGCAAACATAGTTAACAATGCAACTTCAAGAAGCTTAATTTTACTGGACGAAGTTGGCCGAGGAACTGCAACATTCGATGGGATTTCAATTGCTTGGGCGATTTGTGAATATATTCAGAGCGAAATAGGAGCAAAAACACTGTTTGCTACCCATTATCACGAATTGCAAGAATTAGCTAATCTTTATAGCAATATTAAAAACTATCAAGTCCAGGTTATAGAGACTGGAAACGATATTATTTTTACTCATAAACTCGTGCCCGGAGGCAGCAGCAATTCCTTTGGTATTCACGTAGCAAAAATGGCTGGATTGCCAACAAAACTAACAACGCGTGCCGAAGAAATATTGGAGCAACTGCAAAAATCAACTACCGACGACCACAAAAGCAAGAAAGTTGACACCAAGTCGATAAGACCAAGGAAAGTTGAGCCACGACAATTATCCATATTTGAATTTCGAGACGACGAATTAAGGGAAAAACTACAACAAATTGATGTCGAAAAAATAACACCTTTGCAAGCAATTGAATTATTATTTGAGCTTAAAGAATTGATTAGATGAAAATTTTAAATGGAATCTTAGTAGCGATTGTATTGATTTTTATTAATATTTATTTTGCGAATTCCCAAAATAAGCAAAAAAATCTTATACAAAAGCCGATAATATTTGAATTAGGAGCAAATTTGGAATATTCAACTGCTTCGAGTTTCTATAATTTAAATGATTCATTGGTTTCGAGTTTGATTTTTAATTCTAACGATACTTCGAGACGCTATACATTTGATTTTTACCATACTTGTGTAATCATACAAGCACGATATTATCTTGATGAACAATTTAAAATATTCATAAATATACCTATTAGTTTTTTTGAATTAGAGGAAAAGTATTTTCGGGACAAGTATGGCTATCGAGACGGAAAACAAAATTATACACTTAATAGAGTTGATAATGTTGAATTGGGAATATCTAAATTGTGGAATATTGGTTCAATAACAACTGGTTTTGCAAGTTCAATAAGAATACCTACTGGATTTCATTACGGGTTGTACGACGATCCAAATTATTCATTTCTAAGCGATGGAGCTTTGGAATTTCTTTTGGAAACCGAAATGGATATTAAACTAAAACAATATTCATTCGAAAACGATTTTATTCTGAATTTTCGAGGTGAGGAATTCAAAAATTGCGTCATTTGGAATTCAGGAATTGGTTTGCATACAGTGCCAAACACAAAGTTGAAATTGTTTTCGGAAATACATTTGTCAACCGAAAAATTTACAAATCAAACCCGCCCATTAGTTCCCAATCAGGAGGTTTCTCAAGAAAACAATTATTATGCAGGAGCCCAATTAACCTTGCTATTTTCTCGTGAATTATATACTAAATTTGGTTATAAAGCGTCTTTGTATGGAAAAAATTCTTGGAAAAAAGGTACAGCATATTTTCAAGTATTGTATAGAATTTAATTATTTTTATTAATTTAAGTTTTTTGAATTTATTTATGTCTATTTATGAACTATAAATTATTAAAAGGAATATTATTGTTTTTCTTTATTTTCATTATTTCATACATTGAAATTAAAGCAAAAAACAACCAAAATTTAGATACTTTAAAAAAATATAAACAAATTTTTAGAGATTATTTTTTATATGATAAAAAAACAACTGATATTTCATCTATTGTTAGTCACCTTCAGGCATACTTCAACCATACTAATCCATACGAAGCATTAAGTTTTTATAATGAAGTAGTAAAGCATGCTAATTCAATATCTTCGCTGGACAAAAAGATACATCTATATAAATCCATAGGTATCCAATATAAGTTGTTGAGACAATACGAGTTAGCAGCAAAATATCTTTACTTAGCAAGAAATTCTTCCCAAAAAGCCAAAGAACCTAATGCTGAAGCTTGGTGTGATGTTGATATTGGAAATTTGTACTATGATTACGGCCAATTCAAGGAAGCAATTACTCATTATAGGCGGGCAACTGAAATATTCCTAAAAATTATTAAAGATCCCTCAAAAATATCGGAACAAAATCTTATTAACGCTCAATTGGGCGTTGCAGTTGCAACTGAAAATATTGGTTTATCGATGTTGGAAATGGGGAATTACGATAGTGCTTTATACTATATTAAAAAAAATGAAAAATATAGATTAGACCCCAAACAACCATATATCAACCAACAATATTATTACTTAACAGTTGGTGCTACATATTTCGAAAATAAAAAATACGATAGTGCTTTTTTTTATTTTAATTTGTCATTAAATATCTCTCCACCTACTGATTCAAAAGCAGTCTTTCCTGAATATTATAAGTTACGGTCCCAGGCTCTAACTTATATTGGTATGTATTATTTAAATAAAAATCAACCAAATTTAGCTTACCAATATTTTCAAACATCTTTAAAAACTGCAGAAGGATTCGATTATAAATTATTCTTAATTCAAAATTACTTGAGTATAATTCGTTTCTTGCTTTCCAAAAATATGAATTCAGAAGCCTATAAATATCTAATTATGGCTCAAGCCGCTGCACACACCTATAATGTATCAATAGATAAGAAATATGATTTATTGCTTACGACAGCCGAAGTTTATACAAAGTTAAATCAAATTGAAAAAGCTAAGAAAGTACAAGATACAATTATAGCATATTTAGATTCTTTAAATCAAAGCATAAGTGCCCAAAGTATTAATTTGGCGAAACTCGATGTTGAATTGCAAGAGAATTTACAAAGAATCGAAATATTAAATTTAGAAAAAGAATATCAAGCCAAACAACTCTCCAATCAAAAAATAATTATGTGGCTGTTGGTAGCAATTGCAATTACTTTAGCAGTTTTGTTTGGTGCAATTTATTATTTCTATGTTCAGCGAAGTAAATTAAATAAAAAATTAACCTTCCAAAACAAAGAATTAAATGAGTTAAATGAAAGATTAAATCAAACTCTAAGAATAACAGAGCAAATGAATTTGGAATTAGTTGCTTCTCAAGAGGAATTAACAAGAATTAATCAAGATTTAGATGAATCTAATAAGACCAAAAACACTTTGTTTTCGATAATAGCACACGATCTTAAAAATGCAATTGGAGGGGTGATGAGTATGAATAAAATGATTGTTGACGATTTTGATAAATTCGAAAAATCAGATATACGTACATTTGTAAACTTAATGAATGATGCAATCATAAGGATGTATAAATTAATGGAAAATCTACTTTTGTGGTCATCTTCACAGCGGGGCAACATTAAACCAACAAAAGAATTGAACTATCCATATTATGTGGTCGAAAATACGATACAGTTATACCAACAAGCAATAAACGAAAAAAATCTAAAAGTAATCAACCAAATACCCAAAGATTTTGCTTTTGTTTTCGACGCTACATTGTTCGACACTGTTATTCGAAATTTAGTAAATAATTCAATTAAATTTAGTAATATAGATGGCGAGATAAAAATATCTTGTTCTCGTGAAGGCAAAGAAGTACTCTTTTGTGTTTGTGATAATGGAGTGGGGATGCCACAAGACAAAGCAGATAAAATTTTTAAGATTGATAAAAATAAATCCACAACTGGTACAAAAGGCGAAAAAGGGACTGGTCTAGGTCTTATGGTTTGTTACGATTTCGTAAAAATGCACAATGGACGAATTTGGTTCGAAAGTGAGGTTGGTAAAGGCACCAAAGCTTTCTTTACTTTTGAATATCTTGAACAACCCAAGGATGAATTGAATTAGGCATTAGGAATATCAACAAATTGCTTCAACATTGAATATAATTTACATAACGGCAGTCCCACAACATTGTAGTAATCCCCATCAATCCGCTCGACAAATACTGCCCCGAAATCATCTTGGATACCATAAGCACCTGCTTTATCCATTGGTGAACCAGTTTCGATATATGCCCATATTTCAGCATCATCTAACGATCGGAATGTAACATCGGTCTTAACAAACTCTATTTGCTTTTTTTGAATTTTGCTGTTCATTACGGCAATACCAGTAAATACTTGGTGAGTTTGTCCACTCAACAATTTTAATATTCGATATGCATCTTGTTGATTCAATGGTTTTGTTAGGATATGTCCATCCAAAAAAACTAATGTGTCGGCAGTTATAATAATATTATTGGTATAAAATTTAGCGGCTTCGGTAGCCTTGCGCTCTGCCAATTCACATACGATCTCGCCAGGTGTTGCCGCAGAAAAATTGTTTTCGTCGATTTCGACTACTGCTGTTTGAAATTCAAAACCTAATAAACTTAACAAATGGCGCCGACGAGGTGATGCAGAAGCCAAAACCAATGGCAACTCTATTTTAATTATTCGATTAATAATTGAATTCATAAAATTTCTGTAAAAAAAATGATTAATTTTGTTTTAATTCAGAATACAAAAATATGAATAAGTTGAGGTTGGCAATTTTCTCGTCCCACTCAGGTTCTAATTTTCAAGCAATAATAGATGCAATTAAAGAAGGTCGATTGAATGCCGAAATTGCGTGCCTTATTACCAATAATTCCAATGCATATTGCATTGAACGAGCCAAAGCCAATAATATTCCTTATCGTCACATCAGCAACAAAACACATCCCAATCAGTCCGATTACGAGAAAGCATTGATGAATACTTTAAGAGAATTCAATGTTAATCTGATAGTACTTGCTGGTTATATGAAAATGATTCCACCATCAATAATCAAAGCATACAAAAATAGAATAGTAAACATACATCCAGCTTTATTACCAAAATTTGGTGGCAAGGGAATGTTTGGGATAAATGTCCATAAAGCAGTTATCGATGCAGGTGAAAAAATTACCGGTGCAACAGTTCATTTAGTGGATGAAATTTATGATAATGGGAAAATTTTAAACCAAATGCAAGTCGAGGTTTTGCCCGACGACACTCCCGAAAGTCTTGCCCAAAGGGTACTTGCGGTTGAACATCAACTTTATCCCCAGACATTACAACTAATTGCAGAACATAAAATTCAACTTGATTGATGAAAATATGTGCTTTATTAATATTTGGTTTAACTTTTATTTTACTTATTTCGGGCTGCACTCAATCCGAAAAAGAGATTACTATCGAAAAGCAATCTAAAGAATCCAATTTGATATTCATTGCCGAACAAAATACCAACAAGGCAATAAATTCAAGACAGTTACAAGATTATGAATTATTGGAGAATTTAGAAATTGTATACACAGATATTTCTAACAAATTGATTTATTTCTGTAATTCCAAAGATAAAAATAAAATTTACTATTCAAAGTGTAAAATTGATACCGCTTTTTTTGCCATCTTAACTAATTCAAAACACCCCGATAAAGTTTATTTAGGTAGTTTCTATCCCACACAACTACGAAAAATACAATTAACTTTTCTTTCTATTTATTCTTTTAATCCACAAACCAATTCCTATCAAAATTCTTTTAACGCTTTTTATTTTGTTGATAAATCATATATTGAAATCGAAGTCGTCCATAATTTATTTAATTTACAGAATGTTTTGTTTGTATCAACTTACGAAGGCTCTGGTAATTTTTTGGAAATAAATTTGATTGCGAAAAAACAAAATCGAATTGTTGATATAACACCCGAGATTCCACCATTTAGTCAAGGGGAATACTTGGTTGATACGAGCAGAATTTATTTAATGGAAGGTTTAGCTACTTGGGAATTAACTCAATCCAAAGATAGTTCAAAACTGGTACTAAAGCAAATGGACTCATTACCAATACTTGATTTTCGAGAAGGTGACAAAATCATTAAATTTAAAAAAAATGGGATTAGAATTTCAACAGATTCAAAAATATATGTTTGTGATTGGACTGGAGTAATACACTTGCAAATTGATAAACCTGACAATGAAATAATTTTGAATTACGACCCATTATTTTTTAAACGAAAATTCAATCAACTTATACCGCAAAAAAAAGGTATCACAATCCTTGAGTTAAAGGATGCGGATTTTAATGTAAGCATCTATAGTTTAAAAATTATAATCAATTAAAAAAATATGGACGAAAATGGCATTTACCTTCTTTTTTCGTGATAGGCACACATTAGAACACTTAACACGTTTACTGGCTAATAATATTAGCCAAATAAATGAATTGAAAATTTGGGATGCAGGTTGTGCTATGGGACAAGAACCCTATACGATTTCTATAATGCTTTCCGAAGTTTTATCCGATAGTGATTATTCTAAAATAAAGATTATTGCCACCGATATTGACGAAAATAATACATTCGAAAAAATTATTAAGGAAGGCATCTACCCATACGATCAATTGAGCCGTTTGCCAGATGGAATTTTAGATAAATACTTTATAAAGATTGATGATCAAAATTATAAATTGATTAACAAAATATTGAATTCACTTGAATTTTATAAGCACGATTTACTTCGATATTCACCCATTGATAGAAATTTTGATGCAATAATTTGCAAAAATGTGCTTTTACACTTTAATCACGAACAGCAAATGAAAGTATTCGAAATGTTTCATTCTTCATTAAAAATTGGTGGGTATTTAACAATGGAACAAACCCAATCAATACCTGGCGAGATGTTATCGAAATTTAATAAAGTGCTATCCGATGCAAACATTTTCCAAAAAACACAGTAGAAATGAGGGTATTTAGATTACAAAAATCACCAAACGAGTATTCTTGCAATGTTTATTATATTTTGGGTGATTGGAACACTATCCCAGATGTAAATACATTGATTGATGTTGGTCCAAGTGATTTTATTATTCCCGAATTAGAATCTTTTAATAGCGGAGTTGGTAAGCGTAAAGTCGACCAAGTGATTATTACCCACGACCATTTTGACCATTCTGCTGCTTTAAAAATAATTGTTCCGCTCTACAAACCAAAAGTTTACGGACATTCTCCTAACCTTATGAATGTTCAGCCTTTTTATGATGGTATGGAATTAAGAATTGGTGATAGAACTGGTATATTGTTGCATACACCAGGTCACTCGAATGATTCTATATCTATTTATGTGCCTTCTGAAGGAGCTTTGTTTTCGGGTGATACAATGCTTGCAATCTACTCTGAAGGTGGCACATATACAACTGATTTTGTTAATACCATTCAAAGGTTTGTTGAATTAGATTTAAAGATCATTTATCCAGGACACGGGGATCCTATTACTAATAATATAAAGTCAATGCTGAACACAACATTAAAAGTTATACGAAATAGTAAAATTATCGGTTAGTTTTACTAATAACACTTTTTTTTCGTTTGTAGCAACAATTGGAGATTTTTATGAGAAAGATTTTTGCCATAATAACAATCAATCTTTTATTTGTTATTACCAATTTATTTGCAAATGATTATTCAGAATATAAAATCGTTATTCGCTTTAAATCCAATGTTGAAAATCAGAGTGAACTAATCAAACAAATTGAAAAAAGATTTGGTTTGAAGTCCAATCGTGTCCTAACCGAGAATTTATCTACCAAAAATCCCGAGAGAAAAAACGAAATATTATCCCGCCGTATCGATGTCCAAAAATTAATTTCCGCAGAAAACGAGTTGCTTCGATCTTACACCCTTGTCGCTAATCAAAAGATAGACCCATTTAAATTATGTAAACAAATCAAATCAGCATACGATTGTGTTGAACTTGCTGAACCAATTTGTAACTACAAAGTTTTGGGCTATATACCAAACGATGCTTTTTTTATCAATCAATCAACCTTACTAAAAATCAAAGCACCGGAAGCTTGGGAAATATGGAAAGGTGACCCATATGTTGTTGTTGCTGTTAGTGATAACGGTGTTTTTCAAAACCACGAAGATCTAACCGGGAATATATACATAAACGAAGGAGAAATCCCAAACAACGGATTGGATGATGATAAAAATGGGTACATCGATGATTTTCGGGGATTTAATTTTGCTGGTGCAGTTGAATCGCAAGGCTGGGGCGGGACATATGGAGCTGCGATTGATCACGGAACAATGGTTGCTGGAATATGTTCGGCCCACTTTGATAACCAAAAAGGCATTGCCGGAATTGGAGGAAAATGTCGTTTATTTCCAATCAAGGCATCCGGAAAGAGCTCTGATGCTATTGAATTTGGAAATGAGTCAATTATATTTGCTGCTGTACACGGGTTTAAGGTGCTTAATCTAAGTTGGGGAGGACCACGTCCTTTTTCGGAATTCGAACAAAGCGTTATCAACTTTGCTATCGCTAATGATGTTGCAATTGTTGCAGCTGGTGGAAACATCGGCACTAATGGTGGAACACGATACGATACATTTTATCCTGCTGGTTATTTTGGAGTTCTTGGTGTTGGCGAAGTAGATGAATTCGATGAAGTTACAACACAAACAAGTGCATTAGGTCCACAAGTTGCTATTATGGCACCAGGTGAGGGAAATTACTCAACAAAAAATAATGGTTCATATGGTTATGTTGGTGGAGGTACTTCGTTTGCAACCCCAATTGTTTCGGGAGCAGTAGCTTTGGCTCGTTCCAAATACCCCGAACTGAATGCAATACAAGCTTTGGAATTCGTCCGACAATGTGGCGATGATATATTGGAAAATAATTCAACTAATATAGATAAGCAACTTATTCCAAAAAGAATAAATTTGCTAAAAGTTGTAACGACCAATCCTTTTTCGATACCTGCAATCAAACCAATCAAATATCTTTACAAAAATACATCCAATCAAGTTCAAGATAGATTTTCCGTTGGCGATACTGTTAGATTGCAAATCAATGTTAAAAACTACTTGGGAGATGCAAAATCACTTAAATTCACTTTATCAGCAGCATATGACCCAGCTAAATCAATCAATATTTTAACAAATCAACTACAATTGCCTTTAATACGAACTAACGAGGAAACCTTTATTGGTGATTTTGTTTTTTATATCAACAAAGAAAACACCTCAAAAGTAATTTTTAGGGTTGATATTCAATCCGAAAATGATTATAAAGATATGTTCAAATTCGAGTTTATCCCAACGAAAACATATGCAACGTTCGAAAGCGATAGTGTGATTTTTTCGATGAGTGATGACGGAAAATTTGGATTTATCGAGCTCGGTTCCGTTAAAGAAGGTTCGGGATTTACCGTAAAAGGTAAAGGTAATCAACTTTATGGACAATCTGGATTACTAATTTCAGAAAATAACGACAAATTACTCTCATTCTATTTTGATAGTTTTAAACCTATAAAACGATTTATACAACCTAATCCAAACCAATCAATTATTAATGATGATTTTGCTAATTCAATCAACAAAATAGGTTTGGAAATTTCCCAAAAGGTAAGTTTTCCATTGCCAAATATTGCCCAAATAGACATAAAAATTCAGAATAAATCTGGGCGTACTCTTAAATTACTTTCGGTTGGGAACTTTTATGATTGGGATATATTGGATAAATCTGATTCGAATTACGCAGAATTATACACCGAAATCAATAGCAATCAAGAAAGGAACAGTTTTGGAGGATTAGGCGCAGAAATTATTTATAAACCAGGCGAAGATTTTTATTTAGGTTGTGTTGCCTATAGTAACTATCATTCAGAACCACAGATAGCCGGAGCATATTACGATTTTACTCGTTCGTTTGCAAAGGAAATACAATTGCAACTCTTAAATAGCGGGCTGTCGATACAATATGATAAAGTTGATGACCGAAGCATTTTCGCTGGTATTAGGTTTGTCGATCCAATTGCTGATGGAGCAGAACGCGACTTGTCTTTACTAATAGGATATAGCCAAAATCGAGATGAATTAACAAAAGATATTATTAATGTTTTAAAGATGAATTCTGCAGAAGAACATAGAATAATTTCCGACCAGCCGATCAAAATTTTTTCAGATACCAAACAAAACTTAATGCAAATTCTAATTCCAGAAAATTTTGGAGAGGATTATAAAATAGAAATATATGATATGTTTGGTAAGTTAATAAATTATGTAAAAAATAATGAAAGCCGTAATTCGGGCTTTGTTGTTAATTTACTTCTGCCAATTATCGAAAATCAAGTAATATTCGTAAAAGTCACCTCAAGTTTACATAATTCAACAAATAAGTTAATTTGGATTAAATAAATTATAAATTTATTTAATTACAAATATTTATAAAAATTTAAGTTTATATTGTTAATTAATTATTAGTTGTTAATTTTGAAAATTCAAAAAAAGAAAATGCGAAAAATCGCTAAATTTATTAGTAACAATATTAGCTTGAGTTCTTTGATTTTTCTAATTCTAATGGGATGTTATTCGTTTGTTGGCGGAAGTTTGCCCGATCATCTTAAAACGATTCAAATCGAACCAGTTATCGACATCAGTAATTCCGGTAATCCCGAGTTTCAATCTTTTATGCATGATGAATTGATTAAAAGATTTAAAAACGATGGTTCATTGAAAATCGAGGAATCCAATGCCGATGCAAGATTAACGGTTCAAATCACAGCAATTCAAGAATCAGTTTCTCAAGTTAATCCCGGAGAATTAGAAAAAGAACGAAAAGTGCAAGTTACTTGTAAAGTGGAATTTTTTGATAACATAAAGAAAAAAATGATTTGGGAAAAAGATTTTACGAACTATAGCTTTTATACCGTTACAGATGGTTTCGTTGGACGCAACGAGTCTATTAAACTATCACTTAAAAACAACTCAGAAGATATTCTTCTTTCTGTCATTTCTGGATGGTAATTATTATGAATAATAGGGGATAAAATATCCGCTTATGGAAACATTTATACTAATTTTCTATTTCTTGTCTTTAACGGTTCTTTTTGCATTTGGTATGCACGGATTGTTTTTGCTGTATTATTACAGGAAATATAGAAATGCAAAGATCGAACAACCTCCATTACCCGATGAACTCCCAATGGTAACCGTTCAAATTCCTTTATTTAACGAAATGTATGTTGCCGAAAGAATTGTTCATACCGTTTGCAAATTGAACTACCCAAAGGAGAAATTAGAAATTCAAGTGCTCGACGACTCTACCGACCAAACCCAAGATATATTAAAACCAATAGTAGCCGACTATCAAGCCAAAGGATATAATATTAAATATATACATCGAACCAATCGTCAAGGGTTCAAAGCCGGTGCATTAAAAGAAGGTTTGGCGGTTGCCGAAGGTGAATTTGTCGCAATCTTCGATGCAGATTTCCTGCCAAATGCAGATTTTCTGCTTAAAACTATACCCCACTTTGCTAATCCAAATGTAGGAATGGTGCAAACTCGCTGGGAACATTTAAATGAAGAGTTCTCATTAATAACCAAAGCACAAGCACTTGCATTGGACGGACACTTTGCCATTGAACAACAGGTGCGTTTTAAATCCGGCTTTTTCATCAATTTCAATGGTACTGCTGGAATATGGCGCAAAGAATGCATAATCGATGCCGGTAATTGGCAATCCGACACTTTGACAGAGGATTTGGACCTTAGTTATCGTGCTCAATTAAAGGGATGGAAATTTGTTTACTTAAACGATGTTACTTCACCTGCCGAATTACCAGCCGACATTAATGCTCTGAAAACACAACAATTCCGTTGGACCAAAGGAGCCGTGGAAACTGCAAAGAAACTCTTGCCAGCTGTAATCAAATCCAATTTATCATTCAAACATAAAATCGAAAGCATTGTTCATTTAACAAGCAACATTGTATTTCCTTTTATTGTTATAGTTGCTGTTTTAAATGTTCCAATTGTATTATTAAAAAACATTACTAATGCCTATGATTTTTATTACTCTTTAATGTCGATTTTTGTTATTGCATCTGTATCGACTTTTTTATTTTATACTTATGCCCAAAAGACTATTCATATGGATTGGACAAAACGCATACTTCTATTCCCATTGTTTTTGGCTGGAAGTATGGGATTTGCAGTAAATAATACCAAAGCAGTTATCGAAGCATTGATTGGCAAGAAGTCGAGTTTCGTGCGTACTCCAAAAGCTGGTATAATCGGTAAAAATGCAACAGAAGCATTAAAGAAAACGAAAACTCACAAGGTTAATCCAACCGTATATTTCGAATTAATTTTAGCAGGATATTTTATTATTGGGTTAGCAATTTCGGTTTACTATATGGAAATTGCAGCAATTCCCTTCCAATTGATGTTCTTTTTGGGCTTTGGTTCAGTTGGTTATATGTCGTTAAAGCAATCAATCCAAACCTAAAATAAGTAATCAGAACCATATTTTTTTAGTACTTTTAAAAACTTCCGAATGAAAATTAGATTGCTTTCGGAAGTTTTTTATTTTTGCCTTTCCGCATAATATAATATACTTTATAATATAATATACTTTTGATTCCTTACATAGCGAAGTGTTTAAACTTTAATAATCGAGTTAATGAAAGTAGAAAGAATTTTGTAAATTCTTTTATTAAAAGATTATCTACACATAATCAAATTTGGCAGTAAAGTGCCTTAAAAATTCGGGTTGCCAGGTAATTTTCATTGGCTTTAGTTCATCACGTCGTTTGTAAACTTCGGCAATAACTTCGGCAATATATTCTATGTGGCTTTTTGTGTATACTCGTCGGGGAATTGCCAATCTAACTAATTCCATTTTTGCTGGAACAAATTCTCCATTTTTATCGTAGTAACCGAACATAATAGATCCGATTTCACAAGTACGGATTCCACCTTCCTTGTATATTTCAACTGCGATAGATTGACCTGGGAAATATTCTGGTTTTATATGGGGTGCGAATCTTTTTGCGTCCAAATACACTCCGTGCCCACCTGTTGGCTCTAAAATAGGTACACCTGCTTGCAGCAATAAATTGCCCAAATATTCAACCTGAGAAATTCTGTACTCTAAATAATCTTCGTTCAAAACTTCGCGAAAACCCTGGGCAAGTGCAGCTAAATCACGACGAGCCAATCCACCATAAGTAACAAATCCTTCGGTAACAATAAGGACGGTTTTAGCTTTTTCAGCGACCTTTGGATCGTTGGTTGCAATAAAACCACCAGTATTGGATAGCCCATCCTTTTTGGCGCTCATTGTAGCTCCATCGGCATATGAAAACATTTCTTGGGCAATCTCTTTTATGGACTTGTTTTCGTATCCCTTTTCTCGTTTTTTTATAAAATATGCATTTTCGGCAAAACGACAGCAATCTAAATAAAGTGGAATACCGAATTTGGATAATATTTCTTTGGTTTTTCGAATATTTTCCATCGAAACTGGTTGACCACCACCACTATTATTGGTTATTGTCAACATACCGATTGGTATGTTATCTTTTCCGTGTTCAAGAATAAATTTTTCGAGTGCCTCTAAATCCATATTACCCTTAAAGTCGGCCCTTAAGGAAGGATTAATTCCCTCTTTTGTTGGCAAATCCACTGCAATTGCTCCAGAATATTCCAAATTTCCTCGAGTGGTATCAAAATGGGTATTGTTTGGAATCATTTTGCCGGGACCACCAACAACACTGAATAAAATTCTCTCGGCTGCCCGACCTTGGTGTGTTGGTATTATGTATTGAAAGCCAGTAAATTCCTTAACAATACTTTCGAATTCATACCAATTACGGCTACCTGCATAGGCTTCGTCTCCATCCATTAATGCTGCCCATTGCTTGGAACTCATTGCAGTAGTGCCGCTGTCTGTCAATAAGTCAATCGTAATGTGTTCGGATTTTAAGGAAAATAGATTATAATTCGCTTCTTTAATAAATTTATCCCGTTGCTCTTTGGTTGTAATTGGGATTTCTTCAATTGCTTTAATTTTGAAAGGTTCAAAAAAAGATTTCATTATTCACCAATTTCAATTATAGAAAATACCAAATTACAAAAAAAACAAGTAATTACGGGCAAGTTAGAGTGAGTTTTATTCTATAAAAATTTTATTGCTATATATTTCAGAAGGAGTCATTAATACGATAAAATAAATACCCTTTGATAAAGATTGGATATTTAAATATAACTTATTAGTTTGTTGATTTCTTGTTATTAATTCTTGATTTAGAACTTGATTTCCTAACAAATCAATTAATAATAATTTATTTTTTCCGCTTTCTATTGCATTAATATTTATTTCTAAAAATGATTTGTTGATATTAGTAATTTCAATTATTGATTTATTTTGATTAGCGAGCATCAATAATCTCTGTTCACCTTGGTTGCATACAATCAAGTTAAAAGGTAATGAATCTGCTTTGCTTAATTGGTATGAATTACTTTTGCTGGCAAAATAAAATGAATCGAAAGCAAAATGTCCATATGCAACATCACCCAATAATGGTATTCCTTCGAGTGTTCCTAAGTTGAACTTTTGAGTAGTTATTTTTGTTCCATTAAATATTGTTCGAAAAGATAATTTTCTTTTATTGTTGTCAATTGAGTTGCTAACCAGGGATGTATTACCAGATTTAATATTTTCGAATTTAAAGATAGAACGTGGAAAATTAATTTCGAAATACAAGGTGTCATTTAAAGTTATTTCCCCTTCAGTTGTGTTTATAGAAATTGGTAATGCAAAGAATTCGGATTTCGGATCGATTTCGATTTGCTTTAAATCCGAAAAAGAAATTTGTAAATTTGCTTTAGAGAGGGATTTTGCAGAGAGATCTATTGCTAATGATTTTTGGCAATTTTGGGATGAAAATGATAGTTCTAATTTGCAATCATAATTGGTATTTTGTTCTTGGGGTATAAAGTGTATCAAAAAATTCTGCTTGTTTCCTTTGGTAATTATTATGGGCAAATTTTGAGGTTCAAAGGAAAAAGCATCGTTGTTGGGACAAATAAAATCAATTTTATCAATTTGAATAACGAAAGGAGTGGGGTTGCTAATCTCGATTTCTTTTGAATCGATTTGAGTTGGATATGTATTTGCAAAATCAATTTTGGTTGTGTTGGAATTTAATCTAACTTCGGCAATTTCGTAATCAATCAAAATTGTGTATTGCTTTATCTCAAAATTAATTTCAGCATTGAATTTAATCAGAACCTTCTTTTTACCATAATTTTTATTATTTGGTTGAAGAGAAATTTTTATTGTTTCCTGTGAACCGTTAGTAAATTGAATAGGCAATGATTTATCGAAATTAACTTGAATGTTTTCACTGCCATCTCCTTCGATTTCGATTGAATTAATTTGACCAGAACCATATCCCGAAAACTTTATGGTGAGGCTATCAGTTTTGTTGTTGCAGTCGGACAGCAAACCAAAGTTAAGGTTCCGAAAACCTTCTATAAATCCATTTGGTGCATTAGCTTGTACTGGAATTTTAAATACAGTGTCACAAGGCTCATTAATTTTTAATTCTAAAGTGTCGTTGAATGTGCCAAGATTAGATAATTTTATTTTAACTGGTAAAATGGTTTTAAAATTAGGTATTAAATCCAAACCTCCACTTAAATCAACAGTCAATGATTGATTATTTTTCCAATTTACCGAAGATATTTTGGTGTTGAAGTTGCTTTTTATGGTAATTTCTAAATTTTTAGTATACTCTTGATTTATAGAAATATCCTGGAAATCGATTACTTGAGGCAAAATTTCATATTCAATCATTACAGATTTTGCTGAAATGGGTATTTTTAGAACTGAGTCCTTGGTGTCGTTTGGTATTTCCAATATTGCATTTTTATCACCAAAAGGTTGAATAGACGGATCAAATTCGACAATATAAATGACAGAGTTTGTACCGTCGTATGGAGGTAGATCTAAATCTTTGATTTTGGGGTTTGTAACACGAAAACTTGTGGAATTAGTTCCGGTAATTCTTTCACCCACAAGCAGCTTTAAATTTGCTGTACTAATGGGTGAATTTTTAACTACAATTGTATCGGTGATTTTTTTGCAATACGGGACTTCGCCAAAATTAATAGTTGACTTTGATACCTCGATTATTACATCTGATTTTACCGGTAAGAAACAAATAAATAATAGGCAAAATATATAAAAATATTTCATATAGCTCGCAACAAAATGCAAATTTAACAATATTATCTTATAGAATTATCTTATAGACAAAGGTATTTGCAAAATGTTACTTTTTATTAAAGCTAGGTTTACCCTTTCTTGGATCTCTATCTCGCTCGTTTCGAGGTTTGTTTTCACGAGCTACATAGCCTGGTTGCATAGCCTTTAGACTTAATCTATATTTTCCATCGGGAGTAACTTCGATAAGTTTTAATTCCAATTTATCTCCAACATTGACATAAGCCGACACGTCCTCGACCCTATCAGTTGATATCTGGGAGATATGTAGAAGACCTTGTTGTTTTGGTAAAAATTCAACGATTGCTCCCAAACCTTCTCGAATTTCTTTAACTTCGCAGTTATAAACTTCACCAACTTGAGGTTTTTTTGTTAGTTGTTCTATAATTCGCTGTGCTTCGCGAGCATTTTCTAAATTGGCTGATGAAATTGTAACTGTACCATCTTGTTCGATAAATATTTCGGTGTTAGTTCGTGAAGTTATCGAGCGAATTGTTTCACCACCAGTTCCAATAACAGCTCCAATTGTATCGGTTGGAATTTTAATTTTCAAAAATCTGGGTGCATAAGGTGATAATTCTTGCTTTGGCTGTGGGAGAGTTTGGTTCATAATTCCTAATATATGCATTCTTCCATTGCGAGCTTGACTAAGTGCTTGCCTCATAATTTCGAACGAGATTCCTTCGATTTTGATGTCCATCTGGCAGGCAGTTATGCCGTCTTGGGTGCCAGCAACTTTGAAATCCATATCTCCTAAATGATCTTCGTCGCCGAGTATGTCGCTAAGAACAGCAAATTCATCACCTTCTTTTATAAGTCCCATCGCAATTCCAGCAACTGGCTTTTTCATTGGAACGCCAGCATCGAATAATCCCAAGCTACAACCACAAACAGTCGCCATCGAGGATGATCCGTTTGACTCTAAAATATCAGATACTACTCTTATTGCATACGGGAATTCGGCTTCTGTTGGCAACATTTCTTTTAAAGCTCGCCATGCTAAGTGGCCGTGACCAATTTCTCGACGGCTTGTCATCATTCGTCCAACTTCGCCAGTGCTGAATGGTGGAAAATTGTAATGTAAAATAAATCTTTCTTGGTAAACAGGATCTAAACCATCTATTGTTTGTAAATCTTTTTGAGTACCTAAAGTAACCGAAACCAAACTTTGTGTTTCTCCACGTGTGAACAGTGCCGAGCCGTGTACGCGAGGCAATAATCCAACTTCGCAAGTGATTTGACGAATATCTTCCAAGCCACGCCCATCCAAACGGCGTTTTTCTTTGATGATCATTTTTCGCATCTCTTGCTTTTCGTAGTCATTAACAATGGACTTTACCCATTTTTCTAATTTAGGAGCAAATTCTTCGTTTTCTCCATACATTTCGGTTGCTTTGGCAAGTGCTTTTTGGTCCAACTCGTCTCGAGTTTTGCCCCTTTCACTTTTAGTTGTTATTTTATGAATGTATTCGTCAACATCCTGTTTTATTTCGTTGATAACCAATTCTATTAGTTCTTGCGGGATTTCTTCATTCGAAAATTCCCGTTTTTCGATATTGAACTGAGTTGCAAAATCTCTTTGAAGTTGATTAAGTTCCTTTATCTTATTGTGAGCAAATTCTAATGCTTGGATAAATTCTTCTTCCGAAATTTCTTTACTTTCGCCTTCAACCATTATTATTGCATTGTCAGTTCCTGCTACGGTAATATCCATTGTAGACTTTTCAGCTAATTCGTTCGAAGGATTGGCAATAAATTCTCCATTGATTTTGCCAACTCTTACTTCGGATATTGGACCATTGAAAGGAATATCCGAAATCATCAATGCTGCCGATGCTCCAGTGGCTGCTAATGTGTCGGGATCGACAGATGGTTCGGCCGAGAAAACAGTTGCAATAATTTGAGTTTCATAGTGCCATCCTTTGGGTATCATTGGTCGAATGGGTCTATCTATTAATCTTGCATTCAATACCTCGTTGTCGGTGGGCTTACCTTCTCGTTTCATAAATCCGCCTGGAAACTTACCAACAGCAGATAATTTTTCGCGATATTCTACCGTGAGTGGCAGAAAATCTATATCTACTTTTTCCTCCCTACTTGCCACAACAGTAACCAAAACCATTGTTTCGCCGTGGCTTACCATTACTGAACCATTTGCAAATTTCGCAAAACGACCACTTTCCAAAGTGTATTCTTTTCCTTCAAACACTATCGAAGATTTTTTGATTTCCATCTTTTTATCTATTATTTTTAGTTATTAAATTCATAATTATTTATTTGTAATTTATTGTTATTTGTAAATATAAGTATTAATGTCAAGATAATTAATCCTAAATTTTCTAATATTTTTGGTATACCTACTTTTTGGGCCGCAATTTGTGAGTAACAACCGCAATTAATGCTTAACCCTTTTACTACTGCAATGGCAACTCCAGTTGTGAATATAATTAACATACCTAAAACAATTATTGCATTTGCCCTAATCTGCATTCCGAAAAGTATCATCAAGCCAGTTATCAATTCTAACCAAGGTAAGAAGATTGCCAATGGGTTGATAAAAATTATTGGTAGGATTTGATAATTGTTGATTTCGCGTGCAAACTCTTCGGGATGTGCTATTTTGCCAACTCCCACAATAATGAACATTAAAGCAATAACTATTCGGGCAAATACGACTAAAAAGGTATTATTCAAAATCTTTTCTATTGTCATATTATGTCCGTTTTTACTCTTTTGACAGAAGCACCTAATTTATTTAATTTTTCATCAAATTTTTCGTAACCTCGATCAAGGTGATATACCCTTAGAACCTCGGTAGTGCCTTCGGCAATTAATCCAGCTAATACAAGAGAAGCACTTCCTCGAAGGTCCGACGACATCAATGTTGCACCAGATAGCAGCTTCCCACCATTTATTATAGCAGAATTATCAATTAATTTTATATCAGCTCCCAAGCGTTGCAATTCAGGTATGTGTTTAAATCTGTCAGTGTAGATTGTATCTGTTACCTTGGATTGACCATTAGCTTTGAGCATATAGGCAACCCATTGTGCTTGTAAATCTGTTGGCAATCCAGGATAAACGGCAGTAGTAAAGTTTGTTGGCTGGGGATCGTTATCTTGTTTACAATAGATTGTATCACCAGTTACGTCTATTTCGCATCCTGATTCTTCTAATTTTACAATAACACTCGATAAATGATATGGATTAACATCAGTAATTTCGATTTCACCTTTGGTTATAGCTGCAGCAATCAACAATGTAGCTGCCTCGATTCTGTCTGGAATTGCGGTTTCGTCAATTGGTTTTAACGAGTCAACTCCTTGTATTTCCAATTGAGTGGTACCGATGCCATCGATTTGGGCTCCCATTTTTACTAAAAAACGTGCTAAGGCTGTTATTTCGGGCTCTAATGCAGCATTTGTAATTAAACTTGTACCTTCGGCCAACACTGCTGCCATCAACATATTCCCAGTTGCGCCCACGCTTGAAATATCAAAGTGGAATCGTGACCCTATTAATTTTTTGGCTTTTGCATAAACATAACCACCTTCGATTTTAATTTCGGCACCAAGTTTCTCCATTGCTTGTAGGTGCAGGTCCACCGGCCGTGGTCCCCAAGCACAACCACCTGGTAGAGATACTTTTGCCTCGCCAAATCGAGCCAATAAAGGTCCTAAAACATAAAACGAAGCTCGCATCTTCTTTACTAACTCATATGGAGCCTCGAACTTATTTAAATTTCGGGTATCTACAAAAAGAGTGTTGTTGTTCAATTCACAAAATGCCCCCATTGAATTCATTAATTGGGACATTGTCCATACATCTCTTAAATTAGGTGTATTGAAAATGTTGTAGGTCCCAGGTGCAAGTATTGTTGCTGGAATTAGTGCCAGAACACCATTCTTCGAACCCGATACTTTAATTTTACCCGAAAGTCTCCTACCGCCCTCAATTACAAATTTATCCATCAATATGATTTGTATTTAATTTAATAGTAACGATTTTACTTTTTTATTAGTTTAATTATATTTTCGATATGGTATGTATGGGGAAACATATCAATTGGTTGGCATTCCAATATTTCGTATTTATCTTTCAAAATGTTCAGATCGCGTGCCTGAGTTGTTGGATTACAACTAATATAAATTATTTGATTCGAGTTAATTTGCATTATCGAAGATAATAAATTTGGGTGCATACCAGCTCGTGGTGGATCCAAAATGATGACATCAGGATAAGGAAATTTTATTAATTCATTCATTATTGTTTTGGAATGTAAATCAATTTGACAGAAAAAAGCATTGTGAATATTATTATTTTCAGCATTGAATTTGGCATCGATAATTGCATCTTCAACCAATTCAAATCCATATATATTTTGAACTTGGTTTGCTGCTGGAAGCGTGATGGACCCTGCTCCGCAATACAAATCCCAGACGATTTGATTTTTTTTCAATTCTGCTATATCCAAAACTTTATTGATAAAAGTACTTAGTTGATACGAATTGGTCTGGAAAAACGAAAATGGGGAGATGCGATAGTTCACATTTATTATTTTTTCGTATAAGAATTGATTCCCAACTACATAATTAATTTCACCTTTGGCAACCAGTGACCTGGTTGGATTAACAGCCCAAATCGAACCTGACACTTTTGGAAAATCATTTTTAATCGATAGAACTAAATCCTTTGCAAATTGCTTATCTGATTTATCGTCCGAATGATTTGTAATTAATATCACTAAAAAAGCGTCTTGCGTTACAGAATAGCGAATAATTAAGTTTTTTAAAAACCCGCTGTTGCTTTTATTATCGTATGGTTCGATTAGTTCTTCTTTTGCTTTGGCACGAACATAATTCAGTATATCGTTAGCATAATGATTTTGAATGTGACATTGTTCAATATCAATAACTTTTAGGTAGTTCTGAGGGGTGTGAAGTCCCAGAGCAAAATTTCGGTTTACTATTTCGATTTCGGAGGATACTTCGTGGTTTCGGAGCCATCTTTGAGACGAAAACGAAAACTCCATTTTATTACGGAATTCAAATTTTGGATTGCAAGGCAACGCTAGCTTAACAATATTCGGATCGATTGCTGCAAATTTTTTGAGTGAATCCTTAACGAATTGGGTTTTCCAAAACAGTTGTTGTTCATAGTCCAAATTTTGTAAGGAACATCCACCACATTCCCCAAAGTAATTACAAAGTGGTTCTACTCGGTATTGGGATGGTGCAATGATTTTATTTATAATTGCAAAAGCATACTTTTTTTGTCGCTTCTTTTCTACCACTTCGACAGTATCACCCGGGACAGCTCCTCGGACAAAATAAACAAAATCGTCAAAGCGTCCAATTCCGTAACCTTCGAATGCAAGAGAATGGATTTCAAGCGGGATAATTTTGGGTTGCTTCATCTTTTAATAAGATTCATTCAAGTTAGGAAATTCTTGATTTTTTATGTCTTCTAAATATTTCGAAGTAGCTTCGGAAATTATTTCTCGCAGATGAGCATATCGACGAACAAAACGCGGGCTAAATTCAGTTGTTAATCCCAACATATCCGAGTAAACTAAAACTTGTCCGTCGCAATAAGGACCTGCCCCAATACCGATTGTTGGGATTTTCAAAGTTGTCGTTATTTTTTGTGCTAATTGATGTGGAATTTTTTCTAATACGACGCAAAATGCACCAGCTTGTTCCAAACAAATAGCATCGTTATAAATTTTATCGGCTTCTTCATGATTGGTGCCTCTGGTACGATAAGAACCAAACTTATGGATAGATTGTGGTGTTAATCCTAAGTGTCCCATAACCGGGATGCCAGCCTCGGTCATAACTCTTACCTTATCAGCAATGTATTCACCACCTTCCAATTTTACAGCCTCAGCTCCTGCTTCTTTCATCAACCTACCTGCATTAAAAAAAGCATCCTCGACCGAAATTTGATATGTCATAAAAGGCATATCTGCTACGACCATAGCACGTTTTACCCCATTTTGGACTGCTTTGGTGTGGTAAATCACTTGGTCCAAAGTTACTGGTATTGTGGTATCCAATCCTTGAACAACGTTACCAAGCGAGTCACCAACAAGGATAACATCGATTCCACATTCATCAAAAATTTTGGCAGTTACTGCATCATAAGCAGTTAAACAAGCAATTTTTTCACCAGCCGACTTCATTTCGGATAATCGTAGAGTAGTTACCTTGCGTCTATCCGATGAATTATATTTAAATTTTTGCATATTATACCAATTTTAGTGCTGTATCCAAAGCATTAATTAAATCATTTACATCTTCGATACCAACCGATAGACGCACCAATCCATCTGTAATTTTAGCTTTTAAGCGAGCTTCGCGAGTCATCCCAGCATGGGTCATCGATGCGGGATGTTGAATTAAAGACTCAACTCCACCTAAACTAACTGCTAATTGGAACAAATCAATATTGTTCATCAGTTTTTCACCGGCTTGGTAACCACCTTTGAGCTCAAAGGATATCATCGAGCCAGGTCCTTTTTGTTGTTTTTTGGCAATTGAATATTGTGGATGGTTTTCCAAGCCCGGATACATTACTCTTTCAACTTTCGGATGATTTTGCAGAAAGTTAGCAATTACTTTTGCGTTTTCTTGTGCTTGAACGACCCTTAATTTTAAGGTCTTTAATCCACGATGAACAAGAAATGAATTAAATGGATCTATAGTTCCACCAAAATGATTAAGCATCTTTCTGATTGATGGGTATTGTTCAATATCCTTGCAAACTATAACTCCAGCGACAACATCTGCATGCCCATTTAGGTATTTTGTCATTGAATGAATAATGTAATCAGCTCCAAATTCAAATGGTCGTTGCAGAATAGGACTCATAAAAGTATTGTCAACAACATAAATTAAATTATGCTCTTTGGCAACTTTACCAATTTCTTCTAAGTCCGAAATAACAATTGTTGGATTTGCTGGTGTTTCCACATAAATCATTTTGGTTTCGGTGCGAATAGCTTTGCGGATATCTTCTAAATTGGAAGTATCAACAAATGATGTGGTGATATTGAATTTTGGCATAACATTGCTCAATAGAGTTTGAGTAGCACCATAAACAGATTCACTACAAATGATATGGTCCCCAGAATTCAATAGAGAAGCCAACAAAGTGTGGACCGCAGCCATACCACTTGCACAACCTAATGCTTTTGCTCCACCTTCTAAAATTGCAATGGCGTCCTCCATTGCCTCGACTGTTGGGTTGCGCATTCTTGTATAGATGTAGCCTTCTTCCTCTCCTTTAAAAAGACGAGCACCGTGTTCGGCACTACGAAACTTGAATGTTGATGTTTGATAAATAGGAACAACCACACTACCATTTGCATCTTCTTTAATCCCAGCATGAACGCATTGGGTGTCGATTGAATATTTCTTAATGTTTTGCATTTCTATAAATCTCTGAAAAAAACAAAATTATTAATAATTTTGAAATTTGTGTTTATGAAAATGAAGATTTCTGAGATAGATTTAATTCTTATCATTACTTATCTTTTATTGGTCGCTCTAGTCGGTTTTTTGGCAAAGCTCAAGGAAACTCATTCCACAAAGGACGATTTTATTTTGGCTGGTCGTCGGCTCTCTCTTCCGTTTTTTGTTGCAAGTTTGGTTGCAACCTGGTATGGAAATATACTTGGAATAGGTGAATTTGTCTATCGTAGTGGTATAGTTGCTTGGATTTGCTTTGGTGTGCCATATTATATTTCTGCAATTTTGTTTGCAAAATTCTTTGCGGGTCGGATTAATTCAAGTAAATTTTCTACAATTCCCGAGCAAATATCTGCAAAATTTGGTTCGACTGCGGGATTTTTTGCTTCGATAGTTGTGTTAATTATCACTTTGCCAGCGGCTTATTTATTGATGATGGGCGTTTTGTTCCAATTACTTACGGGAATAAATCTTCCGCTTTCGATAATAATAGTTGCGGTGCTCTCCACAATATTTTTGTTTTACGGTGGGTTTAAATCTGATATTTGGGTGAACACACTCCAGTTTGTAATGATGTACATTGGATTTTTGGTACTCCTTTATTTTTCGGTAACCGAGTTGGGTGGCTTTTCGGATATGATTTCCAAATTGCCATCAAGACATTTAAGTTGGACGGGAGATAAATCGTTGCAATACGTGTTGGCTTGGTTTATAATTTCGCTACAAACATTTATCGATCCAAGTTTCCATCAGCGGTGTGCCGCTGCTCGCTCGAGCAAAACTGCACGGAACGGAATTTATGCGTCAGTTGCCTTGTGGCTTATGTTCGATACCCTAACGCTTATCACCGGTTTGTATGCCCGAGCTTATTTCGATATTGCCGAGCCACTCCAAGCCTATCCTATGTTGGCTCAATCCGTAGTGCCCCAAATTTGGTTAGGTTTGTTTTTCATTGGAATCCTATCGGTGATAATGTCCACTTTCGATAGCTATGCATTTATTTCGGCAGTAACTATCGGTAACGACATAATGAAAAAGTTTATAAAAAATAGAGATACAATTTTTCTTACACGGATCGGGTTAGTTATTTCGGTTGGTTTATCAATTATTTTAGGGATAGCAATACCTTCGGCAATTGACTTAATTTACAAAACATCGTCGATTGCAATTCCAGGACTATTTTTACCCACAGTTTTATCTTTTGTGGAAAATTGGAATATTCCAAAAAATAAAGTTTTATTATTGATTCTACTACCTGCCACAATTTCGTTAATTTGGGTAATGTTGCAAAGCACTGTAAATAATCTATTCATCGGTGATATAGAACCAATGATGCCTGGAATATTGATGTCGGTTATATTAGCAATTATTTTTATAAGAAAAAACCGCACTAAACTTACCTCCGTACATAAAATGTGGGAAACTCTCGAATAAAATGTGGAAAACTTTTCAAAAAAAAAAAAATAATTAATTATTTTTTATTATTTTTGTATTAGTTCTTTTATTATTGGAATAATTCTTATTATTCTTTAAAAAAAGAATAGCTTAATTGGCAGGAATATAAAGCAGTAATTGTTCATGCAGAAAAATAATACCCCATTGTTATTTGGAAGCAAAACAGTTCCTGTTTTAAAATGGGGTACTACAGCTCTTTACTTTTTCCTATATTTTTGGATATCGATATTGTATTTGCGAATCTTGATGTGTAAAGTTTCGCGGCTCACTCCCAATATTGCGGCACTTTTGCTAACATTACCGTTATTTTGTCGTAAAGTTTCTTCGATTTTCATTTTGTCGACCTCTGCCAAATCGTCTTTTAGTGTTTTGTTCTGACTAGTGCGATTTAGTTGGGTAGTTTGATTTTTAAAATTCGAATTAATAATTTTATCCAAATGGCTTATAGTTATTTCGTCTTCCAAAACAGTTTGTAATGCAACTTTTACAACCGAAGCCAATTCTCTAACATTACCTTTCCAATCTTGTTGCATCAAATATTCAATTGCAGATTGGGAAAAATAATGGTTGGCAGTGTATTCTTGATTGTGAATTTGAGTATAGTAATTAACAATATCAGGTATATCTTCTGTGCGTTCCCTTAGTGGTGGTATATTTATTTCGCACTCACGAAGGCGGTGATAAAGTTGCTCGCGATACTTACCTTCGTCCATCATTCGAACCAAATCCCTATCGGTAGCCGAGACAAATCGAATATCGATTTCTTCGGCTTGTACCGAACCAACTCTCCTAATCACTTTCTCGTCGATGGGAATGAATAAGTTCGATTGTAATTCTAAAGATAAATCCCCAATTTCGTCCAAAAACAAAGTTCCGTGGGCGGCTTCGTGGAACAATCCTTTGCGTGTGTCGATTGCTCCCGAAAAAGCTCCTTTGATGTGGCCAAATAACTCACTTTGGAATAATTCTCGTGGTATGTTGGGAATATCTACTGTTACAAAGGGATGATTGCGTCGTCGGCTTGCTGAATGGATTGCTCGGGCAACCAATCGCTTGCCAGTTCCGGTTTCGCCGGTTATTAATATATTTAAATCTGTACGCCCGTAGCGGATTATGTTTCGTCCCATCTCGATCATTATTTTGCTTTTGGCAACAATTCCATTAGCAATAAGAAATTTTCGGATATCTTCGTCGTCGCCTGTATAATTTGCATTTATGGAAGTTTCTAATAATTCTTTGATTTTGCTTATATCCAATGATGATTTTTCGATAAAATTAACTGCTCCAAGTTTAGTCGCCTTAACTGCAGTCGATATCGTGCCTTTTCCCGAAATCATAACTACAGGTATGAATGGGAATTCCTTGCGAACAAATTCAAGCAAATCCATACCTGTCATAGGGTCATCTTTCGAAAATTCTATATCAAATAATGCTAAACTTATGTTATTTGGATTATTACGAATATAGTTTTGAGCTTCTTTAGTATAGTTAAATACTTTGGTTTTATAAGAAAAGGATTTAATTATATCTTCCATTGTGGAACAAAACTCAACATTGTCATCAACAATCAATATTTCCATAATCCAAGTTGCGTTTGTATGAAATTTTGTAAATTACGAAAAAAAAATGTTTTAACCTGTTAGTCATTCAAATTTTTGATACCCTCTTGGTATTTAGAAAAGATTTTTTTAAAAAGCTCATTGCCTTTATTTGTAAAGAGTGGATTCCAAATTGCTCGAAAGAGGGAATTATTATCTTTGTCGATGTATTCAACGAAATTGGAAACTTCGTCGCTGGGTGAATTCAAAGATTGCACCTCAATAATAGCATCCCGCAATTTCACCAATAAATTGCAATAAAGTGAATTATTAAATTTACCAATTTTTTGGATTTTTGGCTCTGGGTTATCTTCACGATTGATAATTAGGAAAACATCCAAATTGGTTCGTAATTCATAATAAGTTGTTGTTTGTTGTTTGTGATAAATTTCGCCCCAACGAATAATCACATTTTGATCGTGTTTTCCAATACACTTCGGCATTTGCACCGATGAACAAGAAATTAATGCTATTGAAATAAATAATAATCCTAATGTTATGAATTTAAACTTCATTTGTTACTAAAAATAATAGGAAATCCGTATATAAACAAGTTGAATAAAAGGAAAAAACTAACATTCAATAATTTTTGCACACCCTGAGGGACTCGAACCCCCAACCACTTGATCCGAAGTCAAGTACTCTATCCAATTGAGCTAAGGGTGCGGGTAATTAATTTACAAAATTACAAATAATTATCCTTTTATGGATAAATTTTATTTATCATTCTTGGAAATGGAATAACCTCGCGAATGTGTTGAGCTCCTGTTATCCATTTAACAGTTCTTTCGATACCCAATCCAAAACCAGAATGAGGCACCGAGCCATACCTACGCAAATCCAGATACCATTGGTAATCGTCCTCGGGCAGGTTTTCGTTTCTAATTCTCTCCAAGAGTAAATTCTCGTCATCTTCGCGTTGACTTCCTCCGATAATTTCTCCGCCTTTTTCGGTTGCCAGCATATCCATAGCCAACACCAGGTTTGGATTATCGGGGTCACGCTTCATATAAAAAGCTTTTACAGCTGCTGGATAGCGGTGGATAATGCAAGGCTTATCGAATTGTTCCATAAGTGCTTCCTCTTGTGGAGCCCCAAAATCCTCGCCCCAAGGGAATGGACGGATTTCCACTTCTTGATTATCAATTTTGCGTATTAGTGGTATGTCGTGTTTTTGCAACCAATCAACAGCCTCGTCGTAGCTCAATCTGTAAAATGGTCGACGAATATTTTCCAATTTAGTTGTGTCGCGTTCTAATGTTGCAAGTTCCCGTTGATTTGTCTTTAATACATACTGTACGATATATTCAACCAAGTCTTCGGCTAAATCCATATCGTCTTGCAAGTCAAAAAAAGCCATCTCGGGTTCGACCATCCAGAATTCTGTTAGATGCTTACGAGTTTTGGATAGTTCGGCACGAAATGCGGGACCAAAAGTGTAGACTTTACCCAAAGCCATAGCACTTGCTTCAGCATAAAGTTGACCAGATTGAGATAAGTAGGCACTTCCCAAATCAAAATACTTGGTTTCGAACAATGTTGAAGTCCCTTCGCAAGCACTGGGTGTAAGAATGGGCGAATCGATTTGCTTAAAACCATTACCATCAAAAAAGTCCTTGATAGCTTTGATAACAGATGCACGTATTCGCATAATAGCGTGTTGACGGCTGGAGCGTAACCATAAATGACGATGAGCCATCAAAAAAGCATCACCGTGTTCTTTTGGGGTGATTGGATAATTTTGGGATAGTTGGTAAATGGACAAATCTTGGACATCAATTTCGTAACCACTCTGCGCACGGGCATCTTTTCGCACTTGACCTACTATACGGACAGAGGTCTCTTGGGTAAGCTTTTTAGCATTTTCGAATACTGCCTCTGGGACGTTTGGTTTGAATACAACGCATTGAATTGTGCCAGTTCCATCTCGCAATTGGATGAAAATTAGTTTTCCTTTTTCGGTTTTATCGGCAACCCATCCTTTAAGGATAACTTCTTTCCCCTCGTAATCTGCAAGTTGCTCGATATATTGGTATGTTTTGTATCTACTTTCCATATGTGTAAAATTTATATCTTGCAAAATTAAGAATTTATAAGCAAAATTAAGGAATTAGTAAATGTTTTTTGGAATAACAAGAACAAAATGTGTATTTATTGTTTCCATTTTAAAAAACTGCGAAGAAGGTTTTCCATTTGTCGATTTGCAATCGTTTTCTTGTCGGTAGAACCTAAATCAACAAATTCCTCTTGTTCATCTGGACGGGCAAACATTAAGGTAAAAGCATATGTTATCAAAATTGAAAATTCAAGGCCTAAAGCGAAAAATACTAATGATGGTTCGGAAGCCGGGATGAATTTTAAACCGCGTAACCCAATGATAATAATCAAAAATGCTGCTCCGATATAAACAAATCCCAAAATTGTATTGCTGTATTTTTCGGTAAAATGATTACGCAAATATAGCCTCAATCCAGCAAGAGGATGAAGTAGTTTATAGGTAAAGTTTTTCTCTCTCCATATTAAAGCCTGTCGTAGGACATCCAAATCATCATATTGAATTCTCCAAAGTTGGCTCAAATCTCTTAATTGATTTACATCTGCATTGATAATTTGATTTGCTATATCGGAATCGTATGTTTCGCAACGTGTTCCATATAAAATTAGATGAATATTAGCCAGGGATGTTATTATCTCTCTTTCAATCTTTTGTCGAAAGTAGCCCATTGACAATGGCATCAAAGTAGTTGCAATCGTAGCAAAAAACAAAGAACCTATAAATGAAATAGAAGAAAAGGAAAAAAGAGGTTGGAACCAATATCTACTATCGGCTTCTGTCGAAGTAGGTGTATGTAGGTCAACAGCCCAATTTCCCCAGAAAGAAACATTGCGAAGTTTTTTCCAATCTTCCTTTTTGATTTTTTCGTTGTTAAGCAATCTTTGAACTAGCTTATCATCCTCCTTTGTTTGCCCTCGCAGTTCAGTTTTATTGTAAATTTTTCCGTTTAAATTGTTTTCAACAAAATAACGCACAAGAATTATTAAAAGTAAATATGACAAAAAAAAGCCGATAATAAAAAATACATATAGGATAAATCTGTGTAAACCAGTTGGTTTTGCTAAATCAGCATAGTTAATTTTTTCTTTTTGCATTTGATTTATCCAAAAATTGTAAATTAATCAATTGACTTAAATATTGAAACCGAAAATTGAAATTTCCATTCCTTCCACTTTTGGTTGCGAATTATATTAGTCAAGGGGACTTGGATAAAACTCGAAAATGCAGCATAATATCCCTTTAAAAAAGCATAATCATAGTTAATTCCAATAACTGGGTTTAATCCAAATGTATTATAATCACCATACATTCCTTTTTTGATAATTCTTTGTCGGGATTGGTCGATAAATGTTTCATTTTCGGGTGAAATAATCGATTCGATATGTGTTGCATCCCAATTTAATAGATACGAAAAATTAATACCAAGAATTGCAGCCCAGTGACTGTCAAACAATCTATACTTAAATTTAGAAATTAAGTTCAAACTTGTTCGTTTCTCTTCCATTTCGTATTTGTATGTAGAATTATAGTCGGTTATACCATCAGAACGAGGCACAAGAATAGTTTGGCTGAAAGATGTATTAATAGATGTTAATTGAAATTTAAGAGAAATAGCATATAAAGGGTTTAACCATCTTTCGTAAATCAATCCAACTCCTGTAGAATAACCACTTCCCGAATTGTACTTACAACAAGGTATATAATCTTCCATAAATTCGAAATTCCCCAACGAGGAATTGATTGAGTAATCCAAATTTATGCCGATGAATTGATCTGGAATTCTATATGGTAAACGAAAAGAATATTGCCAATCAAAACCTTGAGAACAAGCAACATAGTTAATTAAAATCATCATAAAAATTATCTTTTTTCTCATATTCCAAACCAATAAAACTTTCTAATTTCCATTTCGTCGAGAAATGTAACTTTCATAATGTAAAAACCTGTTGGAAGTTCGGGCAAATCGATTGACCTATCGTACATTTGTGCAATTTGATATTGTTGACGAGCAAAAACTAGTCTACCAATACAATCATAAATTTCGTATTGAACTACGCCAGAAGCACTCAATTCATAATTTATGTTAATGAGCCTTTGATTAGAGTTTGTGAAGAAAGAATTAATTTTTAACTTTCTAGGAAAGGCTTTCAAATCTATTGCACAAATAGAATCGATAACTACTTTGCCATTAATTACATTATCAGGTGTAATATTCAATGTCCTCTCACAATGTTCATTGCCAAGTTTAGGTGAGTTGAAACTTATGTTGGTAGAGCTAGAATTTCCTAAAAAAGTATTGAACTTTAATTTTATTAGAATTATATCAGCAGCAAAATTAGTTTTCTTTGGTTTACGTATGTGAATTGCCAACTTCCCATCAATTGATTCTTGCAAAGAAATAAGTTCGATGGGCTGCGAAACTGCTGTGCCATTCAATTCATAGCCAACATAGTGTAATATTGACCTATCATAATACAAAGTGTCCGAAAATTCATTTGCAAAAGCAATATTTTGATTTGTTTTAATTGGAACTACTAATAATGTTCCCGGACGCACGCGATGGCTATCGATTTCCAATCGAGCAATTGCTGGAGTAGAAGCAATTCCTTTTAATTCTAATGTAAAATTAGGATTGTTGGAATTATTATGAAGAATTAAATTGGCTGTAAAAAGTTGAGGAAGAACAGGTTCGAACTTTAAATTAATTCTTCCAAAATCATTTGGCGGAACAATTAATTCAGTCTCGTTAGCGGAAAATGCAAACATAGGTTGCTGATTTGAAATTTCGATTTTGTTTATTCTTAAAGTATCGTTGCCAATATTACGAATTAAAATGGTTGTATCTTTTGAAGAACGACAATATGGGTAGTATAAATAAACATTTTCGAAATCTATGGTTGTGTTATTTACTTGAATTTCGGGTTGGGTTGCTTTACCAACAATATAAAATACAATTTCTTTCGAGGATTTTGGCGCAAATTTAAATCGTTCCACAGCATCGCTATTGATAATATATCGTAGGACAAAAATACCACGTTCTTTCAATGAAATGTTGGCTTTAATTTTTCGCGAATTATTGGGTTTAAGATAATTTTTATCGAAATTGAATGGCTCGGGTATTTCGTATTCAAATGGAACAATTGAGGAAGCTACCATAGTATCGCCAAGTGAATTAAAAGGGAAATTGCCAGAGTTGTATAATTCAAATTCAAGGGGTATGATAGTGTTAGTAGGTATTGACCCTAAAAAAATTGTGTCGTTACTAAAAGCATAGTTCGAATTTATTAAATTCAATTTTTGTTCTACACCCGTTCCCACAAGCAATACTTTGCAATAATCTTCTTTTCCTTCTGATGCATTATAATAAAGTCTAAATTCGGCAGAGTCTGTGCCTTTATTACGAGGGCTGTAGCCTATTTCCCATTCAATAACATCTCTTTTTTTGGGGAAAATAGGATTTATCTCGAAAAATGTAGGAAGAAATTCATCAATTGTTACTTTCGGAGTTAATAGTTTTAATTCTTGTTTTGTAATTTGGGTGTTATCTGAATATGTACTGCGTACTTTCCAATTATTTTTAAAAGGAATAGGTGGGTTTACAAAAATAGAATCGAATTGCATTACATCTTGATAACCATCTATAAATTTATTAGTTTTTTTGGTGAAATAATGGAATTTTTTTTGTAAAGCAATCGTAGTATCAGGTGGCAATCCAAAACCAAGGATAATATCAGCGTTATACCACCCCAATGGGTATACTGTTAGATTTGTATCTGCTCTAAATTGCAACTTAATTTCACTGTCACTTTTTGGTAGAACTTTTATTGGGAAAACAGGTGACAGGTGGCGATAACTTAAAAACTCGTCCGGAATTGTTTCGAATGGATAGCGAAAAATCCCAAATGTAGGCTTAACACCATAAATGTAGTAGGTTGTGTCGGAAAAGTTTTTATATTTTATTTGAAAATCCAGAGAATCACCAATATAAACTGGTCCCAAGTTAATTTCTGTCGATTCTGGATAATCTGGAGAATAAATCACTCCAACTTCTTCACTGATTAAGTTGCTTACTACAAAAAATAGATATAATATTATTTTATATTTTTTCAAATTTAGACTTTTGAATAAATCCATTTTTACGAAATTAAAGAATTAACAAAAACGTTTTATTAATTTTGAATTTCATTTTTTATTGATTATGAAAAGATTTATTAAATTAATTATTTTAACTTTTATTATAACCAATTTTTCTTTTGCTCAAAACTCTAATAAATCACAAATTCTGGTTCGTGGGACAATAACCGATTTGTTTGATAACTCACCAATGCAGGTAGAAGTACGTTTCGAAAATCCTTTGGGTAAATACTTTAAAATCAATTCTAATTCGCTTACTGGGCGCTACGAACAAGTTCTAAATGCAAACACAAAATACGAAGTTAGATTGTTTTCTGCTCAAATTTTTCCAACCGAATTTATTTTAATTACTCCTGATGTGAATAATTACACCGAAATAGAACAAAACTACAAAGTCATTAGACTTGATCCTGGAAGGACGGTTCTCGTTTATGATTTGTTTTCGATTGGGCAAAGCGATTTTAATTCCAACTTAAACAAAGTAGTTGACGAACTCAATTTAAAAATGAGATTTAATCGTAATGTTAAAATCAAAATTGAAGTGTGTGGAATAGATTCAAAAAATGCTTTTACAAAAGTTTTAGAAAAAAAAATTAAGAAAAAAGTAATAACCGAATCAAAATTCGAAACAAAAGATTTTGAGGAATTGGTCAATAGAAGGTTTGAAGAAATAACAAAAATCAAAACTAAACTCAATTATCCCGAAAGAGTGTCCTTTGGTTTCAACGTAAATCCAGATTTGTCTGATAAGTTACTTGAAAAGTGTATAGAATGCGATACAAGGATTATTGTAACAGAATATGATCCAGCAATAAAATAAAATAATAAAAAATGGATAAAAGTAAAAGTATCATCACTTATGCAATTTTGTTTCTATTTTTAAACACACTATTTGCACAAGAGGAATTTAACCACATGGAAAATGCAAATGAGGATGAAATATCTCAAGATACAATCTGCTTTAATTATAAATTTTTTCCAAAAGACACTTTAATCTACAAATTAGAAGCATTGGATAGCATTTCTACACTCGATGATCAGCCATTCTTCCGTCAAAGGACCGAATATATTCGGGTGATAGTGGATTCGATAGACAAAAATAATAATTTTTATCTGATATACGAAACAATTGAATATCACTCTAAAGAATGGAACGAAAAAAGCGATACAATCTTTAGAGATAATGCTTTACATATTGGTCGACAAAACTTAATTGTAATCGATTCGCTGGGTAATAGGTTGATGACAAAAAGCTTGAGTAGCAAGACTGCTTTAACCAACCCCGGTGGTTTGTTCCAACCAGTTTTATTTTTTCCATTGGTCGAGAGCTGCAAGAAACAAATGCAAACTTGGCTAACTCGCACTACCGATACCCTAATCGAAAATGCTTTTCCGCCAGCTATAATAAACAATACATCTTTGATGAAAATATCCAAAATCGATAAAAGAGAGAACGATACAATTGTTTTGATTACATTTGTTCGCACTGGTAAGGGATTGTACGCTTTGGCTAACAAAGAATTGGATATGGAATTGACTTCGGTTACAAATTCCTATGGTGAATTAAGTATAAGTATTGTCAATAGTTTGCCAATTCGTTTTTTTATGACTCAAGAGTTAAAAGTTAAATTGAAAGTTAACGAAGATGCAGAGAAACCCACTTGGCAAAACACGATAATTACCTATGAATTAGTTAAGCAAAGTCATAACGATAATATAATCAAAGATGAAATTATCAAAATGAGGAAAGAATTAAAAAAAACTAAATGATTAATATTCAATTTGAGTATGTAAAGCAATTTCTTCCAAAACACTTGCCACACGGAAACATTCGGCTAATTCACCTTCAAACACTGCAGCTTTGCCTTTGGTATGAACTTCCCAAGCATAAGCTTCGGCTTGTTCGTGGGTGCAATGTATTGCTTTGATTAATTGAGCAATAACCTCGTCGAATGTATGCCAGTCATCGTTAAAAAGAATTACGCGTGCTGGAATTGTTGTGCCACTAATTTCTAATATTTCGGGTAATTCATGTTCTTGTGGTGTAATTCCCATTGACACTTTTAACATAGTCATTGCTCTATAACTTAATTTTGACGCAACATTTTTCTTCAAAATTAAAAATTAAAATTTAAATAATAATAAATTTAATTTTAATAATAAACTTGCAAAACAAAAATAGTACTTCTATCTGGGCTAGGTAGTCGACTGAATATAAATAGAAAAAAATCACATCGTTTTATAACTTAAGTTTAAAAAAAATATTAAAGAAAATAAATTTGTAAATACTTATTCTACTTAGACTTAAATGGAATATATATCTATTACTTTCAAATTCAGTGTAAATTCATAACATCTTGCTTTTATTATTTAATTAAATTTTCTTAATTTTACTTAATTTAAAATACTATATTTT
>Ga0209018_1000053_pt1 | contig 97216 bp, 69 predicted proteins | sample YNPBryBLVA2012_FD_185814 | JGI IMG/M metagenome (GOLD analysis project Ga0209018, IMG submission 185814) | Anoxygenic and chlorotrophic microbial mat microbial communities from Yellowstone National Park, USA - YNP Bryant BLVA 2012 (SPAdes)... ... | reverse complement strand
GCGCTTCCACGGACCCATTTCGGTGACGGTTGAGGCTGTTCCGAGCAGCTATTCTCTGAGCCAGAACTATCCCAATCCGTTCAACCCAGAGACTGCGATCAATTTCTCGTTAAAGCAAGCGGGTCGGGTGGAACTGAAGATCTACAATCTGCAGGGACAGCTCATTCGCACCCTGCTGGATGAGGATCGCCTGGCAGGAAATTATTCGCTCATCTGGAACGGCCTTACCGATCAGGGCGTTCGGGCTGCCAGTGGCACCTATCTTTGCACGCTGAAGGTCAATGGCTTTGAAGCCAGCCGGAAGCTGACGCTGATGAAATAGCTAAGCTTTTAAATAAGGCTGAAGACGGCAGTTTTATATTCTTGGTGATCGGTCATTATGTAATGGCCAATCGCCAAGAGCTTTTGCCAGCAAGGTTTTTCATAACCGCGGCCATTGATAAATCGAACATGACCCTGCCTGCTGATTTTTGAACTTGAGCACAATCGGGAGCACAAATAAAACGCATTTGCAAGCAACAGGATTTATTCGGGATGAAGACATCCAATTCTTGCAACGACAATTATTCATTTTACAATTTAGGGGGAAATTTAATGAAAAGATGCTTAGCTCTTATAATAATCTCTTTTTTCTATCTCGCTACCGCTCAGAGTTGGGCTGGCGGGGCGTCTTGCCCTTGCGGCACAGCCATTGCCAAATTCGAATGGGATGAAAATACGCAAACCTGGGTACCCGAGTACAACGATGGTGTGATCATCACGGGTTGGACTACCAAAGAGGGCGAACCAACCGAGCCAATGACGGTGAGCTGGACATCCACCAATTGGACCATCGCAGCAGTATTGATCAAGCATGGATCCAACACCGATACTCAGAATTTTAGTCCTGCGGTGCAAGAAGGAACCAGTTCTTCGCCAGATAATAAATCTGTTTCTAACCTCACGTTCTGCGGTGAGAGTCAAACGCCTATTGAATTAGCGGCCTTTTTAGCGCAAAGTGATGGCGCGGCTGTTCATCTGATTTGGCAGACCGCCACAGAAACGGAGAATTTGGGCTTTCACCTGTATCGAAGCGAGGGTGAATCTGCAGAATATACGCAAATCACACCCCAATTAATCCCTGGAGCTGGCAATTCCGATCGCTTCCGAAGCTATTCATTTATCGATCGCCAGGTGAATGTCGGCAGTACGTACTATTACAAATTGGCTGAGATCGATTTCAGTGGCAATATAGCCTTTCATGGCCCTATTTCCGTCACTGTGGTATCGACACCCGCAACCTATCGGTTGGAAAAGGCACGGCCCAATCCATTTAATCCCGAAACCAGCATCGGTTTCTCAATGAAGGAGCCTGGCACCGTAAGCCTCAAAATTTATAATCTGCAAGGGCAATTGGTTCGAACGCTTTTGAATGAGCCGAGGTCAGCGGGTAGCTATTCCATTCTCTGGAATGGGACCGATGAACTGGGAAACCGCGTTGGCAGCGGCGGATATATTATCCATCTTCAGGTGAATGATTTCGAACAAAGCGGCAAATTGCTGTTGATCCGCTAAACATCATGTACCATTCAGGAGATTGGCCCAATATGATTTCTGCGGGCCCATCTCTAATCCCTTATCTGCAATTGGCATGATTCCGAAACCGAGCGTTTTTGATGAAGAGCTTATGATGGAATAGCGGACTCTCCAATTGACCGACGTCGAATGGATAATTGCAAGAGTGAATTCGGATCATGATAGGATAAAAAGTCTACTCTCCAAAGATTGGATGATGCCGCCTGGTATGATACCCAGTCGTCGCGAGGCATTTTTTGCCCAAGAAATCTCACCTGGGAAAAGTGTGGTTCTCTGACGAGCATGTTGGCTTGGTTCCATTGCATTCTGCTCGTCAGTACGGCGCATCAAAATTGCTTTGAAGAGCACACAGAAGTACAGAGGGACAAAGAAATGAATCAGGGGGAAAACTCAGGAGCCGGCACGGCTCTCGAAGACACAATTTGGCAGGCTCGATTTCTTCATTTTGATCGTGTGCAGCCTCATGTTCCAGCGATGTCATTGCGTCCTTATGCAATGCCGATGCATCGATTCGGAATGCGGCGGACTTGGAAATATTATCCATTTTTGAAACAAAGCATCGATATCGTTTTTGCCCTGGTGGGACGGATCGTTGCAATGCCGCTAATGATCCTCATCGCCATTGCAATCAAGCTCGATTCCCCTGGGCCAGTGTTGTTTCGACAAAAACGAATCGGTAAAAATCGGCGCTATCATAGCAACGGCCATCTCAAGGAGCGCCGGCGCTGGGATTTGAAAGGTAAGCCGTTTGTGATCTATAAATTCCGAACCATGCGCGCCGATGCCGATCCGTACGCCATTTCTCCCAGCGATGATGGCGATCCCCGACTCACGCGGGTCGGCAGAGTCATCCGCTCGCTCTGTCTGGATGAATTGCCGCAGCTCATTAACGTGCTGAAGGGGGACATGAGCTTGGTGGGACCTCGCCCCGAAATGCCGTTCATTGTCCAAAAATATAACATGATCGAGTCGCTTCGCTTGCTGGTAAAACCCGGTATCACTGGCTTATGGCAGCTTCACGGCTCGCGGAAAAAGCACATTCATGAAAATTTGCACTATGATCTCGAATATATTCAAAAATGCTGCCTTTTGATGGATCTCAAAATCCTGGTGAAAACACTCGGTTTCGTCCTTAAAACGAAAAACGTGTGACGCGTCACGTCATAATCGAGAGTGGGCTGGAGGGGTTCGTGCCCGAACGAAAACCGAATCATTTGATCTCACCCCGACGCTCTCCTAAGAGGAAAAGGAGAAAGAGAGCTATTTAGCATAATTTTACCTCACCCCGGCCCTCTCCTAAGAGGAGAGGGAGAACACCTGCCCCTTCTCATTCCAGGTGAAGGGGCTAAGGGATAAGGTCCCCATGGGCCAACAGAATTCGATCCATTTTCATGACTGAGAATCACTTTATTTGCGCTATTCACAAGTCCGCGCAATAGATTACGAAGCATATAGCTTGATCAAATAAATGACGCAACCGAACGGTAAGCGAATAAGGTTTCGGATCGGCTAATCGCCATCGGCGACGAGGGTGAATAAGATCTATTGAATTTTGTTCATGAAACTAAAATTTATCAAATGAACCAAACTCATCCAAAGCGGATCGAATCCCTTCTTTTTCTGAGCAAAGTAGCAGAATGGCATTATGCTGAAAAACTTATCATAGCCTTACAAGAAGATCTGAAATGGATGTACTTTGCAACAAAGAAGCTGCGGCAAATAAACCTTGGTGGCTGATCAGCGATGCGAATCGAATGAAAAATTGGCGAATTATGAAATAGCCTGCTTGAATATGGCATCTTGCAGAAGGGGCTCATTCATTCGTTAGGAGGAGCGAGGAAACTAGAAAACAAAGGTGGTGATAATTTTTTTCTGCACTTTCCGATAGAAGCCGCTATTTATGGATTCAGAGGAAGACTGCATTCGAAAATTTATAGAGGCGCAGGTGTACCAGGACATTAAATAATTTATTCAAGAATCGAGGTTGATTCGAAGGCCATTGACTGCAATGCTATTGAATGAAGATCTGGGAAATTGATTCGAGGCACGATATGAAGCTCCAATTGAATGTCACGACAATATCGCTGATACTGCTTTCGCTTTGCCTGTTGGTTCAGTTTGATTGTGCCATTCGACCTCCCAGCCAAGGCCGCCAGACAAAACCAGTCATCAGGAATATCGAACCAGTCACCGCAAAGTCCGATACCATTCAGCCCGAATACCGATTGGGATTTGGCGATGTCATCGAGATAAAATTCTTCAACAATAGCCAGTTCAATGAGACGTTAACCGTTCGGCCGGACGGCCGAATTTCGATGCAGAAGATCGGAGAGATTGTGGTGGCTGGCATGACGCCGAGCGAGTTAAGCCGACATATCCGCGAGGCGTACGCGCGGATCATCAAAGATCCAGAGGTCACCGTCATCGTCCGAAATTTTGGCGGCTATCAGATCTATGTGCTGGGCGAAGTGAAATCGCCCGGGGCATTCCCCATGCAGCGAAATCTAACGGTCCTTCAATCCCTGGCGCTGGCTGGCGGTCAGAAAGAGACGGCTGGCTTAAAAAGCATTCTGCTGATCCGTCGCCGGCCAGATGGTAGCCCGGAAGCGCGACGCATTGATCTGAGCAATAATGCGACCGATGCCATTCAAAAGAACGACATCCGCGTTGAGGCACAGGACATTATCTATGTTCCGAAAACCTTTATTGCGAATATCAATACCTTTCTCGATCAGGCATTTTCTGGGCTCATTCCGCCATTGGATATCTATTTGCGGGCGGTCTGGTGGAATCGATGGTAGCGCGGCCCATCTGGCTTGATGGGATATTGACCATCATGATCTCCTGAGCACGATTTGGACGAAGGCTTTGCTTCAGAAAAAAGATGCATTCGTCTTATGGCGCTGACAATCAGAGATGCCATCGAAAATAGATCATCCGAGCGGGAGAAAAAACTGGTTGCATCGATGTCGTCCGTTTCACCTTCTGGTTATTTCAAATTCAAGCAGCATTCGGTCAAAATAGCTGCAACAATAGCCAAGATATCATCACCTGGTGATCGGACCATTGAGTTGAAGGACAACATTGAAATTGGCTAAACAGCAAACCTGGATATGATGATGAAATCGACTTTCAGCGAGACAGGCAATCTCACCCGTCCGCTGCGAACAATTCTGAGCATCATTTTTAAACGCAAATATATCATCCTGTCTGTATTTATTGGGGTGATAATGACGGTCACGGTTGGGACATGGCTTTCCAAACCCATATATCGGGCCGAATCCAAGGTGCTGGTCGAGCGAGAACTGGATAGCGAGAAATCGCTCTTGTTCCGCATGAACCTGAATTTCATGTACGAGAAGCACGATTGGCTCAAATCTGAGATTGAGATCATCAAGAGCATCCCGGTGGCGCTGAAGATCATCGATCAACTTGGCCTCCAGCAGACCGAATTCAAAGGAATGAGCTCGGAGCAGCGGAACCAGATGCTTGGTGCGTTTCAAAGCCGATTAAAGGTGGAAAATGCCAAGGATTCTAATGTGCTGTCCATTAGTTATGAATCGACCGATGCAAGCCGAGCCGCGGCCGTGGCCAATCACGTTGTCAACGCCTATATTGAATATCGCGGTCAGTTGTTCAGCGAATCGGCGCAGTACCAGTTTTTCAGCGAACAAATTCGGGTGGCCGAGGAGAAGCTTCGGGAGTTGGAGGAGCGCCAGGCCCAATTCAAGCAGGCGCAGGAATTGCTTTCCCCGGCGGCGCAAACTGAAATTTTATTGGCCAAAATCGCAGATTATGAGAAAGCGCTCACCCAGGTGCGCACCCAGCGGATCGGCAAGGAGGCCATGCTGAGGGTGATCAAAAGCCAATGGATGACTGGCGATAAAATCAATATCCCCGCGACCGAAAGCGCCAATAGTCTCAGCCGGGAAAAGCATATTGCGCGGCTGCGCGGCGAACTGCTGGATTTAGAATTGCGGCGCGATCAACTGTTGCAAAAGTTTACTCCAGAATATGAAGAGGTGGTAAATTTAGAGCAGGCCATTGCTAGCACGCGGAAGCGCATCGAGCAAGAGGTGGACGAGATCATCCAACTGGAGGAGACCTCCATCCGCGCCTTGCAAGCCGAGGAAGCAGCCCTGCAGAGTGCGATCGATGACCTGAATCAGCAGATCAAGGCCCTGGCTCAAAAAGATTATGAACTCACCCTGCTGTCGCGTGGCATCGAGGACAATCGGGAGGTCTATTCCATGCTGCTGAAACAGCGCGAGGAAGCTCGCATCTCCCAGGCCAAGCTGGAACGAGGCGTCAAAATCAAAGTCATCTCTCCAGCGCTGGTGCCAGTTCGACCGATCAAACCCAATAAGCTGATGAATCTGCTGCTGGGCATCCTGCTCGGATTGGTGAGCGGCCTGGGATTGGCGTTTCTGGTCGAATATTTCGATCACACCGTCAATTCGCCCGATGAGCTGGAACAGCGCCTCGGCTTGCCAGTCTGGGCAGCCATCAAGACCATCGACATGAAAGAGGTGGCTCGCTGACCAGTTAGCGGCGCTCGATTGCTGGTTTCTTTGGCTAACTGAGAAATTTAACTGAATTCTGAACGAAAATCGCATTATTTGACCTCATCCCTGCCCTCTTTAAGAAGGAGTGGGAGACAAGAAGTTCGCCTTTCCCATCCAGTCCCAGGGCCTGCGGGGCATGTTGGGGTTAATAAATGAGGCATAAGAAGCAAAATTCCAAATTATTGTCCCATTGCCTATATTTGTCGTTTTCGGTCAGGCACGAACTAACTTCTGGTACAAAATTCAGAATCAAAAAAGGTTGTCATTGCTATCTGCTGGTCGGCTAATGGCGTCAACCTAAAATTGTTTATCTTTATTCCTACTGGGTCAGATTAAAAATGACCACAAAATTTTCGGCACTCAAGCCTTTTATCATCCCCTTAAATCGCCCGCCAATTGGCAGGGGAATTGCTATCGTTCCCCAGTTTGAAGGGGGCCAAGGGAGATGTCAAATTATTAGCGCTAATTTCCATTCTTAACGATAAAAATATCAAGTTGGGAATGGGCCTAAATATGACTCTGATGTTGACGCCTATGGCCAGTTGGCGGACGCTATGACATTTGAGCCTACTTTTTGAGACCTTTTTTTCATAGCCTAGCATCCGCAGGATGGCGCATTGCCATTTCGTGATTTGCGGCATCATGAAAAACGGGGAGCTCAGCATCGCAAGAATTGCCTCTCCCCTATTCTGAATTTTTTCGTATTGCGGCATTCGATGCATTGAAGCGTCTGAGTTGCCGGCCACTTGCTGAAGGTGGTGAATAACCGATAGGTCCATGCTTTCGTTTCCAATGAAAACCTGTTTTTATGTTAGTATATTGGGAGTGTAACAGATGAAAAATTTGTTAAGGATCAAACGCTGGCAGGCGGGGCTGAAACAATATGAATTAGCCGAAATATTGAACTGCAGTCCTCCTTATCTTTCCATGGTCGAAAACGGTCGCGTGGAAGCCACCGATGATTTCAAACGCCGCGCCGCCATTGCCCTTAATACTACGGTGGAGGAACTGTTTCCTGATAAAGCACGAATGATCAGCTTGTTCCATTAATCTTCCCTGAAGGTGAGCTATTGGGGGAATGGAGGCTGGTTGACTGGGGAGACCATGTCAGCATAGATGATTTCATCGATGAAAGCGAACCGGCGATGTATTGCGACTTCTATGGTCTGGCAGAAATGCCATTTAACCTGACGCCAGACCCAAAATTTTTGTTCATGACGGCCAGCCATCAGGAGGCGTTGGCACAAATGCTCTGCGGTATTACTATGAGGCGGGGCCTGGTGGCTGTCACAGGCGAGGTGGGTACGGGAAAAACTACCCTGGTGCGCGCCCTGTTACAGCAATTGGACGCGAAAACCCAAGCGGCCTACATTTACCATGCCATTCTGGGCGGCAAGGGTTTGTTTCAATCCATTTGCAGGGAGTTCGGCATCCCGTTCTTCAAGAGCGAGTCCAAAACCGAGCTCATCTTCAATCTCCACGATCATCTGATTTCCGTTTTTCAGTCCGGGGGGAATGCTGTCCTTATCATCGATGAGGCGCAAAATCTCAAGCCGCATCTGCTGGAAGAAATCCGGTTGATCTCGAACTTGGAAACCGTCAATACCAAATTGATCCAACTGGTACTGATCGGCCAACCGGAATTCGGGAACACGCTGGAGCGGCAGGATATGCGGCAGTTAAAGCAGCGGATTGCCCTGCGCTGTCATCTGGCGCGACTCAATCGGCTGGAGACCGAAGGATATATCCAGCATCGCCTGACCGTGGCTGGCTATTCAGGCCCAAAGCCGCTGTTCGCCCCGGCCGCTGTGGATGAGATCTTCGGTTACACACAGGGTTTGCCACGCGCCATCAATATCCTGTGCGATAATGCGCTGATCATGGGCTACTCCATCGGCGCCCGAACCATTTCCGCTGACATCGTCAAAAAGGTGGCGTTCGAGGATGTTTATCAGGAGATGGAGTTGGCAAAACCGACCGTTTCGCGCGACATTCAGATCAAAACCATCGCCCAAGAAACGCCTTCGAGCGACATTGCTATCCCGTTGCCTAAGCCATTGGACAGCATCGCAGGCAATAATAATGGCCATAGCTCGTGGCTGACAAAGCTCAGGCGAAAGCTGCTTCCAAGAAAATGGCAAACGCATAAAGCGACGCTCGATCGAACTACTGGCCTACAAAATCTGGAATCTGAATGAGCGAACTCATTTAAGAACATTTGGCGTCACGACAGGCAGGCTATGACCTTGCGCGATTGGATTGGATTTGCTAAACGAGTTTCTCTTTCAAAATGCGGAATTTCATCATGCCGCGTTATTCATGGGATTGCGGGCACTTATTTGCACACTCTTTTCCAAAATCGGATTCTCCGTTTCGCATTTTGGACAGCACCATGCCCCAATAAGCAAATAAGGTTACATCGTTAATGGACTGGATTGGTTGCAAAGGGTAATAAGGGTTTCTGAATCGATCCTGTATTTCAAGATGATTAAAATATTAGCAACATATAAAAATCCGTGATAATGGAAATCTTATTACTTTATTGAACAACAATCTTGTCCAAAACAGGATTTCTCATCGAGCATGTGGGACAGCAAAATAAAATCCGCCAGCATGCGGACAGGTGGAAACAGAACCTCATTTGAAAAACGAATATTTAGCTTTCAGTGGCATATTTTGCAAGAGGCAAACTTAAAAATTTAAATTATGTTGGACGGCAGTGCTATTTGCGCACCCTCATTTTAGACAAATGCAAATAGAGATGCCTCCTTGCGCAGGCATGGGATGATTGCTTATTCTCAGAATGCTGTAACAAGATCAAGCTCGGAAGAACAGGCGCCGGAGAGCAAGCTGCTTGATTAGTTTGTCAAAAACTTTTCAGTACCCGCTGAGTCTTTACGGCGATCCGATTTTCGGGCAAAAAAGAATGTCACGCTTTTGGGCACGATTTACTTGGATGAAAAATCGATGGTTCGGTCAGGAGCCGACGATCCCCGAGCACATCGGAGCGACGGATGCTTGGCTCCAACCTGGATAGCCAGATCGAACAGAACTTTGAATGATCGATCGATCAGCGGTAATATGGCGCTATCTCGGGCAAAGAAGGGTCTGGTATAAGATGATGAGCAAAAAATTGGGGGAAGATTTCATTGAGCTAAGGAACGAAAATGGGATTTGTCTATGAGGCATTGAAAAAAGCGCAGCAGGAGGGCAAAATCGCCGCTCCACGGCCTTTATTGGACATGGATCAGCCCAAAGTCGCGCTGACGCCCTATCAGCTCCCATCGGAGGTGATCAAGGAATTTTCAATGCTCAAAGAAAAAATTCAGCAGGCGCACGCCCAACACGGAACTCAGCTCATCGCCATCACCAGTGCGCTTCCCAGAGAGGGCCGCACCACCATCAGCTTTTTTCTGGCGCTGATGCTGTCCCAATCGCTCAATGGCTACCATTCCAAAGCGGGGAAACGATTCTTTCAATCCGAGCCCCGTCCCAAGGATAAGTCCACGGTGCTGCTGATCGATGGCAACCTGGAGCGGCCGATGCTTCATCGGCTGTTCAACGTCTCGCTTAGCCCCGGGATAACTGATTTCTTTTTCAATGCCCAGAGCAACACGATTTTCACGCGAGCCTTAGCCGCTGGTCAGCTATATTTGATCACCGCTGGCAGCCAGTATCCAAATAGCCATGACATCTGGGCCTCTGGCGGGATAGCGGACCTGTTGGCCCGGCTCAAGGAAAATTTTTCATATATCCTAATCGACGCCCCGGCCGTGCTGGACCATCCTGGAACGCTATCGCTATCCCGATTGGCCGATGGGGTGCTCTTTATGGTCAAAGCCAACCAAACGCGGTTGGAAGTGATTGACGAGGCGAAGCTCCGGCTCCAGGATGCCGGTGCGAAGCTGCTGGGCGTGGTGCTGAATGAGCGGCGGTTTTTTATACCTGAGGGGATTTATAAAAGAATTTAACAGGCTTCGAGTTGAATCATAAAAACGAAAATAAGACAGGAATTAAGCCGTAAGGCTTTTAAGACAGGAATTAAGTCGTAAGACTTTTAGCTTAAATTTAAAACGATAAAAAATCCCTGAATTTTTTAAACCCGAAATGGATAAAGCAATTCAGACATATCTTTTCAATCCGATTTCAACTGCCTCAGATGCAAATGAAAATATTTGGGCTCATTTAAAATCGCGCAGCTCTATCTTAATTTATGCTGCGATTGGATGCTCTATTGGCCTCTTTGCACTTTCATTTTCAATCAAGATTACCCTGGGTCTGCTTATTTTATTAATTCTGGGCTTCATCGGATTGATAAAACCGGAGATTGTCGCAATAGTCCTCGGCTTTCTTCTTCCCTTTCATCTGGAATGGGAAATGCCGCAGCTTGCTGGCATCAAAGTGGGAACCACTTCTTTGCTGGTTGCGGTTGGTTTCATTAGCATCCTATTGAATCGATTTTTAAATCGCAAAACCCGACTCCCTCGAATTCCCCATATCATTCCTTGGTCATTGTTGGCGCTGTTCATGTGCGCCGCCTATATTCATTCGCCATATTTCAGTTCAGATCCAGCGAAAATTCCCTGGCACTTGTACCGATCGGTGTTAAGGTTTTTGCTAATTTTTCCATTAATATTTGTACTTTTGCGGACAAAAAGCCAGTTGCTCAGCAAAAACATGATCTGGATGATATTGGTTTCTACCACGATTGCCGGCTTGGGGGGCATTGTTCAAACGACTACTGGTACGCCCTGGCATCCGTTCCATTACGGGATCAATTTAGAAAGCCTATTGCTTTATAAAGACCTATTCACTGCCGAGAATGTGACTGGCGTTTTACGCGCTTTTGGTCCTTTCACCCATCCTAACGGTTTCGCGGGCTATCTCGTTATTACCATAGCTATCTCGTTAGGGATTCTCTTTTGCACGCCACGAAATCGATTGTGGCATGTTACACTCGTCTCTTTAGCCGTTCAAATTACAGCCTTGCTATGTACAATGTCTCGCGGCGGATGGGTGGCTTTTTCGGGATCGACAGTGCTCATGGGCATCTTGGCGAAAAAGAAAAAAGTCATCGGCATGGGTGCTGGCATCCTCGCGCTGGCGTTCATCCTCATGCCATCGACCCAGAAAAGCAAAATTGCCTCAAGGGCCAAGAGCATCTCAAAGCCTTCACAGGTTGAGGAATTTGCATTTCGACAAAAAAGATGGGACACTTTTTTGGAAATCGCTTTTAAAAATCCAATATTAGGAACAGGCATGGCGGTGCTGGATAATCCCAACGAAGGTGAAGTCGGACAGACACCGCATAATATGTACCTCTATTTCGCCGTACAAAATGGCATCCCGGCGCTGATTCTGCTTGTCTATTTCCTGGGACAGCTCTGCTATTGGGGTTTCGTCACATTTCAGCGAACTCAAAACCACTGGTACAGGGCCATAGCCTTGGGAGGTTTGGGCGCAGGGATCGGACTATTCATTCATGGCGCAGTGGATGCTCTTATCGGACTGGAGCAAATTTGGACTGCCTTTTGGGTATTATTTGCCATGATTATATTCGTCGCCGAACAAAACAGGGGATCGACTAAAATTTATCCTAACGTTTATCAATAACGCAATTCTCTCTTTTGTTGTATTGAAAGCAATCACACGGCTATGATGTCTATCTCCCATTCGCTGATGAGTAGATGGATAATTTTACAGGTAATTATGCAGTTGTCATAACAAAAAAATATTGGAATATGTTCAATTTGCAACATAAAATAAAAGTGCTGGTGATTGCTAATGGACATCCAGCCCCAGCAATAAAACATTTTTATCCGTTCATTGCTGCCCAGGCCAGAGCACTTTCGAGACACGTCCAATTGAACATTATTGTTCCGATTGAAGTGCTGTTACCCATTCCCCGTCATCGTGAAAAGCTAAAATTTAGCCATCAGTTTCCAGCTAAATGGCAAGTTGATGGGTACTCGGTCTATTTTCCAAAATCTCATCGCTATTTTCCTGGGGTGAACAAATATATTGCTGATTACCTGATGTTCTTAGCGGCCTTTGTTACCATTCGGCGCAATAGACTTGAATTCGATCTCATCCATGCGCATTTTGCCCATCCATCGGGATATATTGCAAGTCGCCTTTCGAAGATATTTAAAAAGCCCTATCTGCTTACGGTTCACGGCTCAGATATTTTAGAAAACTTTGTCCCAACGCATATCGCACATCGACGAAAGCACCATCGGGATCTCGGATTGTTGCGCGCTGAGCGTATTATCTGCGTCAGCCAGCACCTCAAACAGGTGCTGATGGCGCAAGGCATGTGTCAACAAAAAATTGTGGTTATTCCCAATGGCATCGATACCAAGCTTTTTTCCCCCTCGGACAATTCCAATAGTAAATGCGATATTGTTTTTGTGGGAAATCTAATCGAATTGAAAGGCATAGATCTGTTGCTCCAGGCGTTTCGGCAAATTTCAGGATCAGGATTAAATGTCCATTTAAAAATAATAGGTGAGGGCATTTTGAAGCGCGAACTTCATTCATTAGCCAATCAATTAGGAATCAGCGATCGCGTTCATTTTCTTGGACCCATCGAAAATTCAGTTATCGCTAAAATTATTCCAACAGCAAAGCTGCTTTGTCTTCCCAGCAGACAAGAAGGCTTTGGGGTCGTTTTGATCGAAGCCCTTGCCTGCGGTGTGCCAGTTGTTGGCGCCAGAACAGGGGGCATCGTGGACATCATTACATCGGATGACATCGGATTCTTATTTGAGCCAGGGGATGCCAATGACCTAGCGCTAAAATTAGAATGGGCGCTAAATAAAAAATGGGACCAAAACGTCATTCGACATGCAGGATTGAATTACTCCTGGGATCGCATCACGGATCAAATCATCGAACAATACCGGGCGGTGCTTGAGCGATGAGCCTATTCAGAGAAAGCACGGTTTCATTCGTCAGCTTGATCGTCGCCAACATCGGCTATCTCATTATCGGCGTAATGATCGCTAGGGCATTGGGTCCCGAAGGCAAAGGCGCCTGGGCGATTATTTTAATGATTATCGATTACCTGGCGCTGCTCTCTAACCTGGGACTGGACGCCGCCAGCGTCTATTATCTGGGCCAGGGAAATCACTCCAAAGGGCAAATCCTTTCGGTCATCCTTTATGCGACGATAGGGCTGGGCTTGATCGCCCTGTTCATTTTTACGCCCATCGTCTGGTTATGGGGCGACGCCATCTTCGCCAAAAGCGAACTTGATTTGAGCTTATCGCTTGGCGCAGTATTTATTGTGCCGCTTGTCTTAGGCCTGCGGCTGATCAGCTCCTATTTTCAGGGCTGTTTGAAAATCGTGAAATATAATGTACTGATCCTGATTCAACTTTTCTTTCAAATCATCGTCCTATATTTCTGCCTCATGATTTTGAAGTGGCAAATTTGGGGCATTTTTATTTCTTATGTGGCATCGCTTTTCATCGCCATTGGTACAGGAGCAATTTTTGTTCAGGCCGAAGGAACGCGGATTCAATTTAATGGGACCAAGGAGCTGGCCCAAAAAATGTTCCGCTATGGCTTCAAAGGTTATGTTGGAAACCTGATTCAATTTATGAATTACAAGATCGATCTTTTTTTGGTCAATCTATTATTGGGATTGAGTGCCACTGGCATCTATTCGATTGCCGTCAATCTGGCGGGATTGTGCTGGTTCATCTCCTATGCCATGGCCACCAGCCTGTTCCCCCGCGCCTCGGCTTCGGGTAAAAGCAGCGCCAGGCTGATTACCCGATCAGCGCTGATTTGTTTGCTATTAACGGCGGCTTCAGCAGGAATGCTTGCCCTGTTGTGCAAGCCAATCATAAGTTTGTTGTATGGGAACGAGTTTCTGCAAGCCGCAAACGCCATTTACTTTCTGCTGCCAGGGGTTGTCATCTTTGTTTACACTCGCATTGTGGCAACTTATTTTTCAGGCAATGGCAAGCCGTTAATTAATTCCGCCATCAGCCTGGCTTCGTTAGCAGTCAGTATTCCATTAAACATGATATTGATTCCCTGGCTGGGATTGACGGGGGCGGCTCTGGCGATCACCTGTGCTTACACCGTGAGCAGCGCGCTCAGCTATATCTTGTTTAAATACTATCCGCTGGATAAACGATTGATCGATTTATTGCAAAAAGTAATTCGATTCAAACAGGCATTGCAGATTCAACCATGAAAAAAGTACTGATGATTTCATATTTCTTCCCGCCTATGGGGGGAGTTGCCGTTCAAAGGATCAGCAAGTTCTGCAAATTTTTGCCTGAATTTGGTTGGCAGCCGATTGTGTTAACAGTAAAAAATGGCTATTGGACAGTGTGGGACCCTTCCAATCAGGACTACAAGACTGGCCATGAAATCGTTTATCGAACGCCATTTTATTCGCCATTTACACTGCTCAATAAGCTAAGCTTTGGAAAAACCAATTTCGGTACAACTAGCGAAGACAAAAGCAAGGGAATTGAACGACCATCCTGGCGGAAAAAATTGATGCGAAATATTTCTATGCTCTGGTGCATCCCCGATGAATTTATTAGCTGGTTTCCCTTCGCTTATTTTTACGGATTAAGCATTATCAAAAGGCATGGGATCGATCTGATTTATGCCAACGACAGTCCGCATACTTGCTCGATTATCGCCCTCGTATTAAGCAAAGCGACTGGCATTCCATTTATAGTGGATTTCAGAGATTTATGGACAGGGAATCCTGAATTTGTTCCAAGAAACAAATTAGATAGATTATTTCAAATCAGGCTTGAGAAAAAAGTTCTTGAAAGTGCCAGCAAGATCATTGCAGCGACCAAGGCTTTCGTTAATGTACTCGCTACGTCTATCACTAAAAATCGTCAATCGAAATTTGAGGCAATCTATAATGGTTTCGACCCTGATGACTTTACGAATAATTTAAGCAATGAATACTTCAAAGAAAAAAGCAAATTTAGAATTGTTTATACTGGAAGTTTTTTTGGCCCATATTTAAGTCCTAAAAATATTCTTATAGGCTTTTCTAGATTTATTGGAAAATTTAAACTGTCACCATCTGATGTTGAAATCATATTTGCTGGGTCTAATAGCGAAACTTTGAAATCCTTAATTTCAAAACTTAATCTTAGACTATACATTAATCAATTAGGTAACCTATCACATAGCAGCGCTTGCGAGCTCCAAAAATCAGCCGACTTGCTATTATTGATTATCTATTCAAACGCTGGGGCAGAAAAAAGGGTATCAGCAAAGTTATTCGAATATTTGATTGCCGAACGACCAATTCTTTCAATCGTGCCAGAGGGAGAGGTATCTGAGATTATCCATAAAACTGGTGTAGGAATGGTTGCCAATCCCGATGATATCGATGATATAGAAAGATGCCTTGCTGCGCTATACGAAAAGATTCATATCAAAAAAGAGCCGTTTCAGCGAAATGAGCAAGAGATCAATAAATTCAATCGACGAGACCAAACGAAAAGGTTGGCGGAAATTTTCGATGAGGTCGTGGCAACGAATAAATGAGTAAAGAATTTTTTATATGGTTGGGTTAGAAATGGACCAATCGTATCAACAAAAACCAAAAAACAGATTGCCCTGTATCGTTACTACATCATGGGATGATGGCTCAGTTCTCGATTTGAAGCTAGCCAAACTGCTTGACAAATATAGTTTGAAAGCTACCTTTTATGTGCCAAAACATTATCTTTCCCAGCCACTCTCAGAGAGAGATATCCTTAACATTGCGGAACGGCAAGAGATTGGTGCTCATGGAATAAATCATAATGATTTAACACAATTGACGATGTCAGAAGCTTTCAAAGAAATCAGAGAAAGCAAGGAATTTCTCGAATCTATTCTGAAACAGGAAGTCAACCTTTTTGCCTATCCATTAGGCTTATATAATCAGGTTGTCAAACAGGGTGTCCAGCAAGCTGGATTTATTGGTGCTCGAACCATTAAACCATTTCATTTTTCGCCTGACTACGATCCTTTTGAGATGAACGTTTCGCTCCACGTGTACCCATTTCCCCTGGGTCGAAAGGGGACCTGGAATTATCCTTTTTCTCGGACATTAATACAACCAATTAGGCTTGCCTATCGCGATGTTTTTCGATTGGGTTTGCCATTGAAATCACTGTTCAGTTGGAAAAACTTGGCAAAAGAGATTTTTAATTATGTTATTTATCATGGCGGAATTTTTCACCTCTGGGGGCATTCCTGGGAGATCGAGCAATTTGATATGTGGAAATCGTTGGAAGAAATTTTCGAATTTATATCCAGGCGGCAAAATGGTCATTATTTTACCAACTCAGATTGTCTGCAATTGAAGGATGAAAATATTATTCATCAATGAAACGTCTGGTTTTGCAGGAGGCTTAGAGCAATATCTTTTTGCGTTGAGCAAAGCCTTATGGCAACAGGGGCACCATTGCATTTTGATCTATTCAAAGAACTCTGGGAAAAATTCAGACCAGTTCGGCCGTTATTTTTCTAGCAAATATCAAATCAATTTTTCTAATTCGCCTGATTTTGATTACCCAGCCTGGCAAACTATCCTTCACGATGAATCACCTGATATCGCATTTTTGCATAAGGTTTCTGATTGGCGGATTATTAGCGAAGCGAATCGGTCGCTGCCAACGGTTCGAATGATCCATGATGTTCAGCCATTTTGCCTGAGCTCCAGAAAATATCATTATTTTTCGGGCAAGCTATGCAATCGAAAAATTGGCTGTCACTGTTACCTTTTCCCTGGCTGCTATCGAATTGCCAGAGGCAAATTGGCTAGGATAGCCCACAATAATCTATGCAGAACAAGAAAGGAATTAAAGGCAACCAGTCGTTTAGATCAAATCATAGTTGCCAGTCATTATATGAAAAACCAACTGACATTGAATGGCTGCAAAGGAACCCGACTGATCGTCTTACCATTATTTGTAGAAAGTTTGACCTGTGGAGGAAGTGAAATTAGCAACAAAAACAATCTTATTCTATTTATAGGCAATATTAATAACGGCAAGGGACTTGATCTGCTTTTGAGAGCTTTGAAGTTGGTAACTGCGCCATTTAAGTTCGTCATCATTGGCAATGGGAAGGCGCTTCATGCTAACCAGAAATTAGCTGAGAAGCTGGGACTGGCATCTAAAACCAAGTTTGCTGGCTGGCTGCCACAGCAGGAAATCAAAAGCTACTATCAACAGGCCGCTATGCTGGCTATGCCCTCACGGTGGCCAGAACCTTTTGGTTTAGTGGGTCTGGAAGCGATGGCCCATGCCGTCCCAGTTATTGGTTTTAAGGTCGGCGGCATTCCCGATTGGCTCGAAGACGGGAAAAATGGATTCCTAATCGAGCGAGGAAATATTCGGCAAATGGCTGAGAAAATCGATCTGCTTTTGACTGATAAAGCTCTGAACCAACGTTTGGGTGAATATGGGAGACAATGCGCCATCACGAAATACAATGTGGACAATTATATAAATAAACTGATAGCGATTTTCGAACAAGCTATTATGAACAGACGCGGTTATTGATTTTTTTAGAAAATAAAATTATGTCATGGCATAAGGATCGATATCGAGCAGATCTGCGGAAAATTTGGCATTGGAGTCGAAAGCAAATTTTCAAAGCCTTGAGTATGCTCTTGTTCTGGCTGCCGCGCAGAGAGGTAAATTTGGGTGAAATCAAAAAGCTGCTCATCGTAATCGTTGGTAAATATGGCATTGGCGATGTCGTATTATGCACGCCTGGGATTCGTGCGCTGAAGGAAAATTTGGGCGCAACTGCTATATCTATATTGATCGATAAGAAAAATGCCGTGATTTTAGAGGATTGTCCTTTTATCGATCAATTGCTAATTTATGATAAGCAGGGATTGCACCGAAATTTAATTTCGGGGCTGAAATGGATAAAACAACTTCGCAAATTCCATTTCGATCTGGCAGTGGATTTTTATAGCTACCAGGGAATCATTAGTGCGTTATTGACTTTTCTCAGTGGGGCAAAGCATCGGATTGGGCGGGATACAGATCATCGCGGATTTTTGTTTACTAAAAAAATTGCACCCAGCCCTCCTCATAGACACCAAATTGATCGAATTTTAGAAATAGTGGAGTCTCTTGGTATTGCAGTGAAACAACGCCAGCCCGAGTTTTTTTTCTCTCAACAGGAATGGGCAAAAAGCAAATTAATACTTAGCCATCTTGATGTCAATCAAAATGAACCATTCATTATCATTCACCCTGGAACGGGCCACTATGTTGCATCGGCCAGAAAATGGCGAGACGAGCGCTTTGCCCAATTAGCGGATCGAATCATCCACGAGTTTTCCATCAATGTGATTTTCACTGGCAGCGAAGATGAAATTGTTACCGTCGAGAGGATCCGATCGCTTATGCGGCATCGAGCTCATTCAGTTGCAGGCAGATGTTCGATCAAAACGCTGGCAGCTCTTATCCAGCAAGCAAAATTATTTATCTCTGGCAATACTGGTCCCATGCACATTGCTGTTGCTGTGGGCACGCCTACGGTTTCTATTTTCAGTCATATCGACCCCGATGACCACCCTGATCGCTGGAAACCTCGTGGAGCGAACCACATTGTGATTCAAAAAGATGTTGGTTGTCATTCCTGTGAGCGACGTAAGTGCCAAACCTTTCGCTGCCTGGATGCTGTTACAGTGGATGATGTTTTTGAAGGGGTGAAAAAACTTCTGAACAATATAACTAACATGGCCATTATCCGCCAACGAGGAGGTAGCATTCCCGTGAAACACCCAAGAAAGTTAGTGACCATCCTAGGGGTGAACATCGACATCGTAACACCAGCGGAATTGATCGAGAGGATTAACATATTATTCGATGAAAATGATAAGTCAACTATATTCTACGTGAATCCAGATTGTTTGAACAAGGCTTATCATCATGCTCGTTACCGAGCGATATTGAATTCTGGTAGTATTGTCTATGCCGATGGGATAGGGGTGGTTTTAGCGGGACGGCTGAGCAACCAGCATTTGCCATGTCGCATTACTGCCATCGACATTTTTCATCAGCTTTGCGAAATCTGGCAACATCGTGGTGTTCGTTTTTACCTTTTGGGCGCATCCCAAGAAAATATTCAAAAGGCAAAAGCGAATTTGCAGGCTGCTCATTCTAAGCTGCGCATCCTGGGCCATCATCACGGCTATTTCAGAGCTGGGTCAGAAGAGAGGAAGGTAATTGAAGAGATCAATGCCAAATCACCAGATATGTTGCTGGTCGGCCTCGGTGCGCCGCGGCAAGAACTATGGGTGCATCAGCATCTCCAAAATCTCAATACCAAAATATGCTGGTGTGTTGGGGGACTCTTTGATCTTTTATCTGGCAATCTAAAACGAGGCCCGAAGCTGTTACATCAAAATAATTTTGAATGGATGTGTCGGTTAATGATTACGCCTCGGAAAGTGTGGAAAAGATATTTGATCGGAAATCCGCTGTTTCTTTGGCGTGTCATCCATCATGGTCGACAACTTCAGATCAACCTTGCACCAAAACATTTTTAGATTTTTTAAAGAATTCTTATGCAAACCATGTATAACATAAAATTGGCAGCGAAAGCGATGCTTCCTCGATCGTTACATTCCACTCTCCGTGGCTTTTATTATCGACTGAAAAAAGTCTACTATCTCGCTTTCGGTCGCGCTATCTGCCAGGGCGAGACATATAAGGCCCGAGCGCGTCGCCTGAAGGAAGGATTTTTTGAAAAATACTGCCGCGGCAATGGCATTGATATCGGCTATGGCGGTGATCTGCTGACGGCAAATTGCCAGGGGTGGGACTTTGAGCACGGCGATGCGCACACAATGAAGGGATTAAAGGCTGCCCAATTCGATTTCGTCTATTCATCTCATACCCTGGAGCATCTAACGAATCCAGAGCTGGCGCTGCAAAACTGGTGGAGAATCTTAAAACCAGAAGGCTATTTAATCCTTTATCTACCTCATCGCGATTTATACGAAAAGCGCCATCGCTTGCCCTCGCAATGGAACCCAGATCATAAGCATTTTTTCCTGCTGGATCATGATGATCCTCCAGATACGCTGGGAATTATTCCGTTGATCGACAGAGCATTGGAGAACTATAAAATCGTAGAAGCAAAAATCTGTGACGCTGGCCATACCATTACCGATCCGGAAAGGCACAGCGATGGCGAATATTCTATCGAAGTTGTCATTAAAAAACTACCAGATCAGAGGCTATAATGTATCCGCTCTCTATTGATAGCAATCATGCCGAAATAGAAAAACTATTGAAGATACTGCATGAAATTCCCGAGCAGATGTGCTCCAGTCCACAACCAGAATTTTTGTATACATTGGCCAAATCCGTTCCAAAAGACGGGACCATTGTGGAAATCGGCACTTGCGCAGGGAAATCACTCATTAGCATGGCGATGGCGCGACGCTCTGTCAATGGCAGTCAGGTTCACTCGATCGATATTGAAAAACATCCGCGCGTCGAGGAATATATTGAGAAGGCTGGGGTAAAAAGTTGGACTCATTTGATACTCGGCGAATCTACCAAAGTGGCACAAAATTGGACAAAGCCCATTGACCTGTTGTTTATTGATGGCGACCATCGTTATGTTGGCGTTAAACGAGATATCCTGGCCTGGAGCAAATGGGTAAAAGTCAATGGAATGATGGCGTTTCACGATTATGGCAATGGAACAGGTGTTCCCAGGGCGATAAGGAATGAAATTTTAAGCCATCCATGGCTGTGGCAAGTAATCAGCGATCGGGAATATGGCAGTATTTTTGTCGTCAAGCGTCTGGTGTCAGAAGAAAATTCCAAATCAAAATGGCAAGAACAGCGCCTATGGTGGCCACGTTTGAAAAGCGACCTTTCTAAAAATAAATTAATTAAGACTGGCTATGATTTTCTATCGAAAATCAAATAGCCTTTCCCATTATGCAGTTTTTTGGCACGAAAATCGGTTCAATGCAATTATCCATATCTCTGATAAAGTTTTGGATGGTTTTAGAGGAGTTGATGATCATGCCTCAGAAAAGATTTTTGCTGGTTTTATGTCTTCCCCTGATTATGATGTACCAATGCCATAAGGGCGCGCCGAATAAGCCAGATTCGGGAGGCTGCTGGACTCCCCAGAACAATGGGCTTCTTTGTTTGCAAATCCGAGATATCGCTATTGATATCAATGATAGCAAGCAAATATGGGTTGCCACTGCTCAAGGGATATATAAAAGCAGCAATGGCAGTCAGAGCTGGGCAGAAAAAAATATCGGCCTAACCAAATTGGACATTACTGATATCGAGATCGTTCCTCCCGATGGACGCATCATTTTGGCTGGTAGCTGGGGCGGCGGAATTTTTATGAGCGACAATAGGGGGGAAAGTTGGATGCCTATGAACAATGGGTTAGATGATCCGCGTGTTTTTATGATTAGAGCGACCTATGAAGCAAATCCGAGCTACTATGCTGCTACGGAAACTGGTTTATATAAATGGACGAGCCATCTCGGCAAATGGGAGAAGCTGTTGATTCCTGGCGCTGGAGGGCCGACGACGTGCATTGCTATTCAAAAAAATAATAGCAATGAGATATATGCTGGTGTTAAATACACTGGCATCTTCAAATCGATAGATGGTGGCGTTAGCTGGGAACGGAAAGATAATGGTTTGCCCTGGAGTACAGAAGGTGCGTTCGCAACCCCAACGGCCATTCACATTGACCCAATCAATGATCAGTTATTGATTATGACTGCTGGTTGGTCTGGCCTTTATATAAGCGCAAATGCGGGAACAAGCTGGGAAAAAGTAAGCGCTTTGCCAGGCGGCTATGAATTGAAATGTCTGGCCATTTGCCCCAGCGAACCTGAAAACATATTTATTGGCACCACAAGCGGGGTGCTTTGGTCAAAGGACGATGGAAATTCCTGGGAAGTGCTCAACGACGGACTGACGAATTTAGATGTGCGTGCCTTAGCCATCGATCCAAAAGACCCTCGAATTATCTATGCGGGGACCATGGGCGGAGGGGTTTTCAAATATGTCAGAGATTGAACGAAATAAGCCTGGCGCTCATCAGCGGGAGATCTATCTATTATTGGCAATAATAATTTTTGCCCTGCTTTTACGTCTATTTCGATTAGCATATCAAAGTTTCTGGACGGATGAAATAATTACCATCAAGGCGTCCCAAAATTCGGTCGCTCAACTGATTGTCCATCCGACCACCAATAATAACATGCCTCCTCTCTATTTTTTGATGACTCATTTTCTATTAAAGATAGATCATCATAACCCTGAATTATTGCTTCGCTTTCCCTCAATGCTCTTTGGGGTTTTGAGTGTAGCCGTATTTTATTTTATTGTCAAAAGATTTTTGGGAAGCAAGGTGAGTTTGGTCGCTACGGCTTTTATGGCTATCTCACCATTTCATATCTGGTATAGCCAGGAAGCACGACCCTATTCATTGCTGCTTTTTTTGTCGCTGCTCTCCATCTGGTTGTTGCAAGAGCTTATCTCAAATCCGCACAGTAGCTGGCGGCAAATAGGTTTTGTTGGGTCGGTTGTGTTGACATTTTATTGTCACACCATAGCCATTGCCTTTATTGGCGCTTTATTCATTTATGTGCTGATGTTTTATTTTAAAATCGATTGGAAGTATTGGTCAAAAATTATCATATCGATTATCATCCTCATGGTTCCCGCTCTCTTGTATTTGATGCTGAATCCTCCCGCTGCTGGCGGAGATCCTCACCGAACGACCAATATTTTATCGTCGCTGGCCTATACACTATGGACGTTCAGTACAGGATTTTTCCTGGGGCCATCTTTAAGCGAGTGGCATGATCAAGATAAGCTAAAAATATTGCAGCCACACATTCACTTCATTTTGCCGATCATGTTGCTTGTCTCGATGCTATTTTTGGTGGGAACTGCAAAATTGTACAAGAATGATAAAAAAGCTTTTTGGTTTGCTATTCTGCTTTTTATTTGTCCGCTGTTGCTTGGCATTGTGGGATCCTTCATCAGTTCAGTCCATCCGTTTAATGTTCGCTATTCTATTATTTCCTATCCCGCATTTATTATTCTCATTGCCTTCGGATTGATAGCAATAAAGAATTTCAAAGTACACTCGTTCGCTTTTGGTTCTTTAGTTCTCATTTGTGTGCTATCTCTGAATAACTATTATTTCCATCAAAAATATCATCGGGAAGATAATCGATCTGCTGGTCAGTTTCTAAAGACCCATGCGATGGGTAATGATCTGGTCATTTGTAGTGCTGGCTATACCGCTTCGAATTTGAGATATTATTGCAGCAGAGAAGACATCCATTTCATTGGATACCCAGCAAAATATCAGTTGGTCGATCCCGTGCAGATAAAATCGGATTTCGATAAAATCATTGCCGAACGAGATCGCTTCTGGTTGTTTCTAAGCAGAACCTTTCATAGTGACCCGCATGGGCATATTATCAAATATTGCAATGAAAATTTCTATGCCCAAGAGCTGCATGAAAGCATTGGAGTAAAGTTGATCTGTTATCAGAAAGCCATCGAACTTGAATGATAAAATTGAACAATGCCTGAGTTGACCAAAACTAAAAAGTGAGCGGCATACCAGAGGTATTTGATATTATATGCTAACATATTTCATAAGAGCCTTGCGCCCCCACCAATGGACCAAAAACTTCTTGCTCTTTGCCGGATTATTATTTTCGCATCACCTGTTATCACTGGTATTATTATTAAAAGTTGTGGCGGCATTTGGGACTTTCTGCCTGCTGAGCGGGGCGATTTACATCATCAATGACCTGGTCGATTTGAAAAGCGATCAGCAGCATCCGCTGAAGCGACTGCGTCCCATTGCATCTGGGAAAATCAAACCAGCCGTTGCAAAAATGCTGGCGGCAGCGTTGCTGGTGATCAGCCTTCTGCTGTCGTACTGGTTAGATTTAAAATTTTCGCTGGTGTGTATTACCTATGCTGGAATGATGCTGAGTTATTCGCTCTATCTCAAGCGAATTGCGATTCTGGATGTGATCATCATCGCCATGGGCTTTGTGCTGCGGGCAGTGGCTGGTGCAATGGTGATCGCTGTACCTGCTTCCCCCTGGTTGTTGGTTTGCACCTTTTTTTTATCATTATTTTTGGTGCTCGCTAAACGCCGACATGAGTTGATCCTTCTGGGCAACAATGCGTCCCATCACCGTCAAACCCTGTCGCATTTCAGCCCCCTTCTTCTGGATCAGATGATTTCGGTAGTAACTGGAGCGACACTGATCGCTTATTCACTTTATACCCTGGCACCACGGACCGTGGCTCAGATCGGTTCCAGTGCACTGATCCTCACCATACCATCGGTCATTTTCGGCATTTTTCGCTACCTCCATCTCATCTATGAGGACCACCAGGGTGGTTCTCCTGAAATTGCTGTTATTTCGGACATGCCGCTGGTGATCGATGTAGCGTTGTGGCTGATGTTAGTGGTGACTATTTTGTATTTTTAAATTGGCGCTTGGCTTCTGGCAATTCGCATTTCGCAATTCGCTTGCAGCCATTGATTCCAAATTTATGCATCAGCCCGAGTCGGCAATCAGCAGTGATCAGTGATCGGTGATTAATGATCAGTAGGCAGTTTCAGTGAACAGGGACAATGGGATTTCGATTCTGTTGGAGATATTATTTTCGTCTTAGTTCGTTCAAAAAAGTAAGTTCGATTTCGATGCGGATAAAGCAGGCACAGAAATTCATTTTGTTGATCGCAGTTTTCATTTTTGGAAGCGATCAATTGGCGGGACAGACAGTCCAGGAAGGCGGGATTCGAATTATCGAATCGACTAATGACCATTTCATCATCCAGGTGAAGATTGACACGATTCTGATCAGTGAAAAACAGATCAATAGCCAAAGATTTCATTCGATCACCATCCCGGAATTTCATTTTACGAGCGAGCCAGGAAAGCCTCAATTACCGAAGACGGGAATGCTAATGGCCATTCCGCCGACTGGTGGGGTGAATTCGCAAATCATCGAATCGCAGATCACCACCCGATCGGGGCTCACTATTTTGCCTGCGGCAGAGCAAATTCTGGATGAGACCAAGCAGAATGAGCCGCAGTTGGCCATGGATAATGAATTCTACCAGCAGGATGTGTGGTACCCTGAGCACGTGGTTAAAATCAGTGAGACCGGATGGATTCGGGATCAGCGGGTGGCTGTGGTTCAGCTTTGCCCGGTGCAATACAATCCAGCGCAGCGGTCTTTGAGAATTTACACATCACTCATCGTTCGTTTGGATTTTGAGGGAGGAAATCCCTGGGGCGTTGCAGATCCATCCGCTCCAGCGTTTGAAAACATGCTGCAAAAAATGCTCCCCAATTATGAATTGGGAAAAAACTGGCGGGCTGGCAAAGCTCGCCAATTGGAACGAGGGGAATCAGGATCATCCCATTCATCCGGCTTGAGTTATAAAATCCATGTGCACGAAGACGGGATTTATCGCCTCACCCGTGCCGATTTCGAAGCTGCAGGCATTTCGGTCGCCGAAATCGATCCGAAAACATTGCGGCTGTTTCATCGTGGGATCGAGCTGCCCATTTACGTGCATGGGGAAAAGGATGGCCGTTTTGATGCTGGGGATTATCTCGAATTTTATGGGCAATTTCATCGCGGCTCGGATAGTTATTTTTCGCCCTATTCAGATGGGAATGTGTACTGGCTAAATTGGGGCGAACAGGCAGGCCGACGGCTGGCGGAAACGGATGCTGGGCTTTATATCAAAGATCCCAATTTGTTGGTCTCCCCTACCGCGTTCCAATTTACCCAGCATATCGAAGAGGACAAGCAGTTCGATCGCTTGCTATTGGTCACGGATGAGAAGCAGGATCATTGGTTCTGGGAGATCATGAATGCCCCGCGCAGCTATGAGTTCAAATTCCAGCTTTTGCAACCGATCAATACAAATACGGCTTGGGTAAAAGTGCTCCTGCACGGCTCCACCCATCCAGATAAAAATCCAGACCACCACATCGTGGCAAAAATCAATGGCCAGCTCATTGAGGATACCACCTGGGATGGTCAGGTGGCGCACGAGATCACAGCAGTGCTCCCGAATCAGGTGCTAATTGACGGCGAGAATGCTTTGAGCGTCACACTGCCCGGAGATACCCCAGCCGGCGAGGTCGACCAGGTGTTGTTCAATTGGGTTGAGATTTCATATTGGCGCAGGTTTCGAGCCCAGGGGGATTTCATCGAAATCCCCTGGGAGACGAATGAACGGGCCAGGCACCAATTTCGGATTAGCGGCTTCAGCCAGCCGGAGATCGCCATCATCGATAATCTGGGACGTCGGTTGGTCAATTTCGATGTTCAGGAAACAGATTCGGGATATCAGGTCACTTTTCAGGATCAGCCCCCTGGGAGTGGCGTGCGCTATTACGTTTACGGCCCCCAGGCGATCAAAAAGGTCAGCCGATTGGAGGCCGATGCCCCTTCCAATTTGAGATCGTCGCAACATGGCGCGGATTACATCTTGATCACGCACGAACTGTTTCGGGATGCTGCCAGGCGGCTGGTCGAACATCGGAAGTCCCAGAACCTGCGCGTGGCGCTGGTCGATGTCCAGGATATTTACGATGAGTTCAGCGATGGGATTTTCGATCCCTGGGCGATTCAGAAATTTCTTCGCTACGCCTACGAACATTGGTCACCCCCGGCGCCGCTTTATGTGCTGCTGCTGGGTGATGCCACCTGGGCTTATGACAAACCGCTGGCCCGAAGCTGGGGTAAAACCTGCTATATTCCTAGCATCATGAAATATACCTACTCCTGGGGACTCACCTCTAGTGATAATGCTTTCGTCTGCGTCAGCGGCGATGACCGACTGCCCGATATGTTCATTGGGAGATTGCCCGTGAACACCGCGGAGGAGGCGCAGAGTGTTGTGGACAAGATCATCCAGTACGAAAAGCAGCCAACGATCGGAGAGTGGCGGAAGCGTATCTGCCTGGCCTGCGGGGATGACCCGTTTTTCGAGCAGTCGGCGGATAATTTATATCGCGACTACATCCCCAATAGCTTCGAGGTGCCGAGGCTTTATACCAATCCCCGATCCAAATATTTCGGCAGCACCGAGGAATTGGTTGGGCTGTTCAATAATGGCGTTGCGCTGCTCAATTTCATCGGCCATGGCGGCGGTGGTGTGTTCTTTGATGCCGATCTGTTTTTGCTGGAAGACATCTCGCTGCTCAAAAACACTGGGATTCTACCGGTGATTTTCAGCCTGACCTGTTTCATCGGCTATTTTGATAACCCCTGGACCCCGTCGTTGGGCGAAGAGCTACTGCGAGCACGGGATAAGGGGTGTGTGGCCACTTTTGGCTCGGCCGGACGGGCCTGGCTCTACGGTGACTATTTTTTGAATAATGCGTTGTTTGAAGCGCTGTTTAAAAATAATCATCGTCATTTGGGGCAGATCACCACAGAGGCCAAATGGCGAATGATCGCCTGGACTGGCAGCTACTGGGACCATGTGGAAAATTACAATTTGCTGGGAGACCCGGCAATGGCAATCGGTCTGCCGACCCACCAGATCAGCCTCCATGTCATGCCAGCTTCGGTTCGTCCCGGCAGTTCGGTGACGGTCCGCGGTAGCCTGCCCTTGGATCTGAATGGTCAGGCCAAAATCAGTCAGATCCATGAAGATACTTTGATCCAGGAGAAAACCGTCCCGGTTGCGGCTGGCCAGTTTGAAGCGCAGTTCTCGCTGCCGCAAACCCTTGGCGCTGGGTTGGCGATGGTGAAAGCCTATTTCTGGAATGAATCCAGCGATGGCATTGGCGCTGCGCCACTGGGCATCGAAGCGCCAGCCTTTTTAGAGGTGGGAACTATCCCATCTGCTCCAGGTCATCGGGATTCGATTTTCTTTCAGGCCAAAATTGATATAGCATCCGATATAGCCCCATTGGGAATCGATTCGGCGGTTTGTCAGATCAGCTATACGCAAGCCAGTTGGGAAAACCGCCTGATGAGCCGTTTGCCCAATGGCCAGTATCGAACCCAGCAGCCCATCGTTGCCACCGAGGGGGCAAAAATCTATTATCGAATCCGCGCCTATTATCGCCCGACCGCTCATTCCAGCCCGCATTCCATGACCAGCCAGGTTGCTTCGTTCACGGTCAAACGTCGCGCCGACCTCCGTTTTATCGCCCCGGAACTACTGGTTTTGGGACGGGAATCGGTAAGGCTTCAAACAACAATTTTCAATAAAGGAGAAACCGACGCGCGCGATTTCACCGTGGAGGTGTTCGATGGCGATCCCAATATCCCAACCAATCGAATTGGTGAGCCATTGCGGATAGCGCACCTGGCAGCCGGTCGAGATACCTCGCTGAGTTTTGCCTGGCCAGACCGACCAGGAAGCCGACATAAATTATTGCTCCGGATCGATGCCGAAAATCACGTTGTGGAATTCAATGAAGGCAATAATGATTTTCAGAAGGAACTCCAATTCGTCACTTATCGTTATGGCAGCGCTGGGCCCGTCACCAGCCGAGATAGCGCCTTTGCCGTTAGCATTGCGCCTGCCGGCGTGAACCAGAATTTTTCACTGGAAATTTTGGCACGCTCGGCGGCAGAAATGAGTAGCAGCAATCCGTTTCCCAATGGCTTTTCCCTGGTAGCGCCAATAGATAGTTTGGCGCGCAGCTATGGACTACAATGGGATAATCCCGAGGCTCAGATCGTTCAGCCCTTTTCGATCTACTTCCGTTGGCCAAAAGGACGATGGGAAAAGCTACCTCGCATTTATAGCTGGGATAACGAGCATCAGCACTGGAGCCATCGGCCAGCCCAATTGGATTCCAGCTCAGGTCAGCTTGTTGCGACAGCTCTGGCCACTGATTTCCTGTTCGGCTTATTTGAGGTCTTCGATGAGACCGCTCCAAAATTGGCCCTACGCATTGAAAATCAAAATTTCGCCAGTCAGGATTACGTTTCCTCTAATCCGATTATCAGCGCAACTATTGAAGATGAATCTGGGATCGATCTCAAATTCCAGCCGCCGGAGATTTCTCTGGACGCTCAGTCCATCTCTCTCAGCGATGGGGCGCTGTGGTTCAGCCCGCAATCCAATAAAATGGCTGTCCTGCGTTACTCGCCTACCCTGTCGCCTGGCGAGCATACAATCAAAATCAAAGCGGCGGACCTGGCGGGCAATTGGGCTGAGCAGACGCTCGAGGTGACGGTCAGCGACGAATTTGCGCTGCAAACTATCGCCAACCATCCCAATCCCTTTATCGATGAAACCATCATCGCTTATACCCTAACCGAGGAGGCTGAGCGGGTTTCGTTGACCATCTATACCGTCTCTGGGCGCTTGATTCGGCGCTTTGAATTTAGCAACGAGGTGGGCTATATCGAGCATGTTTGGGATGGCTGCGATGAAATGGGCGATGAAGTGGCCAATGGTGTCTATTATCTGAAATTCACTGCGCAACGCGGTAATCAGAAAATTGAACGGATCGAGAAATTGGCCAAACTGAAATAGCCGTTTGGCGAATTGAACTTGGGCCGGGGAGCGCGACGCCGAGCCGGCCAGGCAAGCAGAATGGACAAAGGTTGCAGCAATTTAGCGAGCGATGCGATGGAGTGATGTAGCGGGGCTGAATTGGATCTATGCCAGGATGAGTTCCTGCCAAATAGAATCTATGTTCAAAGCCCCAATCCTCCAATTTATCAAAACCCGAATCGTTGAGAACTCGAATACCGTAGCGGAATTAATTGGATACCTTCCATGACAGCCATCAAGCGATTGACGTTAATTATCCTACTCGGCATGAGCTATGACGCCATGGCTGGGAAATATGCGGCCGAATTTTTGCGCATCGGTGTTGGGGCCCGGGCGCTGGGTCTGGCCGGTGCCTATGTGGCCATCGCGGATGACGGCACTGCCAGTTACTGGAACCCGGCGGGTCTGGCCGACCTCGCCAGGCATCAGGTGCTGTTCAGCCATATCCAACTATTTGATCGCCTGGCCAATCATCATTTCGCCAATTGTTCGATTCGCCTTGGCTCCGCCACTGGCCTGGCCGTCAGTTGGATCCGATTGGCGGTGGATGATATCCCACGGTATGGCGAACTCCCCGGCACTCGGTACGATCGATTCATCGATCCCAGCCTGCGTTCCACTGGCACACCGAATGGGTATTTCGGCGACATCGAAGATGCGTTTTATGCATCGTTCGCCAGAGCATTTGATTTCGATCTGGCGATTGGCACCGGAATGAATCCTTCGATTGTCCCATCACGGCTTAGCCTTGGCGTTAGCTACAAGTTCATCTCCCAAAAATTGGATCGCGCTGAGGGAAAGGGGCAGGGCATCGATGTGGGAGTTAAGCTCAGCTTGATGAGCTTTGCTGGCGACGATGGCGATCAGCAGCGATGCCTGTCATTTGGCCTCACCATCCAGGATTTGGCAGGAACCCCGGTGGTCTGGAACGCAGGGCACGGGACGAAAGATCAACTTCCGATTAACCTGTTGTTGGGGGTAGCGTATGCCGAACGAATCCCGTTCCTATCGAGCCGGCTGATCATCTCGCTGGAGCGAGACAATAGCTATGAAAAATTCAATCGGTTGGGCGCAGAATTGGCGATCCATGAGATGATGGCACTTCGCTGCGGTTTGGAGAATGACCAATGGGCAGCCGGCGCAGGATTTCGACTCTATTTTCTGAGATTGGACTACGCCTTCGTCAATGGCGAGCTGGGCAATAGCCACCGCATTAGCGGGGCCGTGGAATTCTGAAGACACATCGAAAGGCAACCCCCATCAACCATGATGATTGGGGTGAACCATTTTGGACGATCCGCGATCCACATCTCAAAAATAAAAATTCGGTGCGAATATCACCTTTTTTTCTTGGTAGCGCTTTGTGCATCAATTCATAAATCCTGGAAGGATTTGAAAACGCAAGGCCATAAAAATGAAAATCCTGTCTATCAGGATAAGTTCCTTCTGCATTTGACCTTCTCCACTTATTTGGATGCCATCCTTGGCCTGATCTTTCACTAACCCTGTCAGAAATGAGGAATTCCCGTACCAAGATCAAAGAGAGCTAATGGGATTTGATCCATTCTCTTGACTGAGAAGCAACCTGAGTCATCAAGGAAATAAGATCTGGTTGGATATTGAAGTAAACAGGCTCTTTAGATTAAGGAGGACAAGAATTCACCAGCTCGATAAAACCTGGCCTTCACGTTGATCATCCCATGAGAAGGGAGGGATTTATTTGATTACTGCTACTTTGGTCAATGCGGATTCTCCAGCACTGGTGGCGATTCGGGCGATATAAACGCCGTTAAGCACGCGATGCCCACGCAAATTTCGTCCGTCCCAGCTAATGTCATCCGCTTGATGCAACCCTCGCCTTCCCTGGGGCTGGTTGCGGCTGTATTGGCACCGCCACACCAGTTCACCCATCAGGCTATAAATCTTAAGCTCAATATCGCTCTCTTGAGAGAGATAATATATGAAATGGGTCATGGGGCGATCGCCAGACCCGAAGGGATTGGGGTAATTGCGAAAAGAACGCCTCAGGTCATTCGCAATGATGGTTGGACAGGAGGAGCGCAAGTTGAAAACAGTGACTGGATTCCTCGATTCGTCGACGAAGGTGATGGGCGCAAGGGACTGAATGCTCAGCGAGGAAGGATCTTTGAGTTGGATTCGAAAAGTTTGGGCGAGATAGGGACTACAATCTACTTCGATGGCGATTTGTCGCTTCTGGTTTGCTCCAAGCACAATAGGAGAGGTCAGCATGACTTCTACTGGATTGTCAGCCAATGAAGCCGATTTTCCTAACATCATTTGCTCATCGATGATCCGAAGTTCGGTGAGAACAGATGCTGGATCGAGCGGATGTCCCGTATCATCCTCGATATCAAATTTCAGCGCACGGATCGAGATAGGATAGCCTAGTTCGCTCGACAAATTCAGGAACTCCATCGAAATCATCTTTTCGGTGATACCAGGAGCTAGGGCTTTGGGAGTTCGGCCGGGTAGTTGACGAACCATTAAAACCAAATTGATTGTAGAAAACAATATTGGCACGTCCGCCACGTGATTCTCGTCACTTACCCAGGCCTCTTCATCGCTGTTGTCGTCAAACGGGATGTCCTGGAGCCAGATCTTGATGATCTTTGGGGCAGGATCGATCTGTTCATCAGCTCGGAGGGTCCAAAGAGCAGGGTGATCCTCCACGGAGATAATCGAGTCTCCGGCGACCCGAACCAAGCGTCGATCGGGCAGATCCAATCGTAGCGAGCGGGCGCCGTAAATACCTGCCTGGCCGAGATTGACAATCTCCCCTTGAATCGTAAAAGCCATACCTGGAGATATTCTGCCCTGGAGTGCACTGGCTGGCTCAATGATTCGAGCGACCACTTTCAAATCCGCCCTCGCCATGGTCTGAATATGCAGCGAAGAATCCGCCACAGCAACCATCCGTGTTGGATCTTGCATAACATGGCCCCATGCTTGAATTTTCAACGACTGAGGGATGGTGGTCTGATGAGCTGGAGCTCGCAGCCACCAGGCGACGGTATCGCCGATGAGCGGCTGAATGCTATTCGCCAGCAGCTCGAAACTATCGGGGGCAATAAGCTGCACCGTAATCTGTTCGACCAAATTCGATGTGATCTTCGCCCGGACTTGCATCAATTGATCGGTTGAGACGAGGTTGTCCATGGCGCCTCGAGGCGAAATAACCGCGACATCCGCGATGGCGATGGTGGCCTCCATGACATTCACCATTACCCGTCTCGTCGGCACATCCACATGGGCAAATTGTTCTGGATTATTTCGGTCACGAGGGGCCTGCCGAATGGAAATCGTGATGGTATCTTTCTCGCTAGGGAATGATGGGGCCCGAATACTCCAGCTCACATTTTCATTGGGTTGAAAAGATCGGACCGAGTCTCCCAAAGTGAGGTCATAGTTGGCTGGCAGTTGGATCGCCAACTGACCAGTGCTGTCAAAGCTTGCGCTCTCTGGAGGATGCGTGACAGAGGCGGTCACACGGAAAGAACTCGCCACTGGGATGGTCAATTGATCTGCCTTCAGATGTAACGACACATGGGCTGGTTCCAGAATCTTCACTTGAGCGAGGGAATCGACCGCTGCCGATACGATCACAAGAGCGCTGGATGGTGACCTGCTATTGTCGATCCTTGCCACAAATTGCTCGATGGATGGGATCTCTTCTGCCCAGGCCTCCAAAGCATAGTAGAACGTATCGACCTGCGCTCGTAATAATCGCGGAATTTGCTGGCTCGGACTGTCCAGCCATTTCGAATTACCATTGGAGCGCAATGAGACACTCATTTCCAGCACATCCTCCGTGCCCTGGTTTTGGACGACAACTTCGACCCCATATTGTTGACCAAGATTGACTTGTCCATCGCCAGCAAAATCCACATTGGGGCATGTCACTCGAGTCGAAATGATCCCCACCTGTGACAAAGTCTGGGTCACTAGCCAGCTTCCCGGTCGATCCGCTCCAATATCCTCATACCCCATTCCTGTATTTATGTCCTGCCCCGCAATGCTGCCATTGATTACTACTGTCCCATAGGTAGCGGTTGGTTCAACATCAACAATCAACTGGAACTGGGCGCTGCTCTTCCCTGGGATGGTGTGAGGATTCGAATCGCTCATCCTGAATCGATATTGGCCGGACACATCCTGACCGTTGCGCCAGAACGTCAGGCTCGCACGAACAGCACCGACCGTTGCCCCACCCTGATTGGAAATATGCATCACGACGAAAACATCCTGTTGGCTAGGAAATACCTGCTCGGTCAGCACTTCGATCCAATCGATCTGTAATATCGGTGGCCACTGCACCTGCCAAACAAGCTTCGACTCAATGCCCTGATAATTTGCCTCGTCGGTCATCAGGTGAGGAACAACATAAATTTTACCCGTATCGGCCATCATGTCGACATCGACCAGAAATTCAAATCTGCGCTTCTCTCCAGGCTTGACCAAGGTTACGGTATCGATCCTATGGACGGAATATTGATCGCTGACCCGAATGGAATCATTTTTCAAGAACCCCAAGCTGGCTTCCTGGATTTTTGCTAGAATTTCTCCAACATTTTCCACATCAAACCAGACATAAACGTTTTCCTGCCCCTGGGTGATCGTGTTCCGATCCGAACTGGCGGTGTCGATTGTCAGTTTCTCAAGGGTGATAATTGTGATTGACCCGGTGGAATCGCCGATGGCGTTCGACAAATTTTTTACGAATATGAATCCTGCCCCAACGTGCTTCGGCTTGAATAGAATACTGGACCCAAAGCCGAGGTATTGGCTAGTATCGATTGGTGTTGGCTGATGGGACGACGTATCAGCCCAGAACCAATCGACCTTGGCCTCGCTTTTATATTTCCCATTATTGTACAGCGCCGCATAAAGTCGCAGCTCACTATTGACATAAATGGTGGTATCCCCGAACTCCTTCCCTTTTCGTCCTGGTGCATCGGTGATGACCACTTTTTGCGCCAAAGGCCCCAGATCGATATCCGAACGAGCAAACGCGGCATCGAATGGGGCAAATCCATGCTCACCCAAATCCTGGCCACCAATCTGGCCTGGTCTCAAAAATAAAATTATCCAGAGCCCCAGGACCAACCATTTGCCTCTTGCGAGCGCCATGTTTGAAATGAAACTCACCCCGATCATCATTCGCTCTTGATCCTCCAGATCATCAGCCCAACCGAGCGACAGGCCTTTCATTGCGCCCAGGAATTTTAAAATGAAACGTCTTATTGGAAACCAACTCCAGAGTCACTCAACATCGCACTTCAAGTAGGCCTTCCCCCTGGCGCGACAGCTTTTGTGCGCAAGGGGGATCATTTTCTTTGCAGCAGTTCTTAAGGAAATCTACTGCAATGTGATCATTCCCAAATCATAGCTCTTCCCAGGTGAAACCGGAACTGAATCTCTGCGAAACGCCCTCCCTAAGGTGTCTCTTAACGCCACGGTATAGCTCCCCGGCGGCAAAAAAGCCAACACAAAACTTCCGCTCATTGGGTCAACCATGGTCGATGTGATGGTATCCGCATCCTGAATAGCATAAGCGACTGGCAAATCGCTGGCATTGGTCACGATCCCGGCGATGGAACCCGTCACTGGCTTTGAAATGATGCGGATATGGGGTTTCAATTTGTAGCTGCCGAGAGCGTTTTTTGGGCCGTTCACAACAATGGAGCGGCTGACATCAAAATCGATGACGAGCTCATACGAGTTGCCAGGTTGAACATCCAAATTGAGCCCAAATTTCAAACCCGATTGCGCGCCACTGGGCACATCCAGCGAAAAACTTGATCCATCGGCGATAATCCTGGCTGATTTGATGGCAACCCGAATTTGCGTATAACGCCCAGCTGGCACATCATCTTGGGCAAGGATCAAGGTTTTGCCATTCGAATAATCCAGCAAATTGATCGTCGAATCCGCTTTGAGGTGAACCGTCACCCATTCCGAATCGATATGGGCACTGATGTCAGAAAAAGTGATATAAACAGCATCCACTGCGCCCGGGGAATCGGTCAAATAAACGATCAGGCGGCCAGAGCGCGATGAAGGCCCAGTCGGCTCTTGATCGCACCCAACAAAGTACGCCCCGAACAGCAGGGACAAGCAAACCATTCCAATTATCTTGAACCGCATCGCTACATCTCCTTACTTGGGCTTATTTATGAATTATCGTTTTCGTCAAAATTTAGCAGATTTCATGCCAAGAGATGAAGATGAACCGACCAAAGATAGATCTGGGCCGAACCTTCATGCTAAAACGCATGGTTTGGGCCAGAACCAACTTCTATTTTGAAAGAACATTCCAATGCATCTGCTCATATTTCTCGCCGTTTGCTGGGAATGAGCCTTATCTTTCTACACTTCTCATTTTCATACTCCCTGACAGCAAGAACATTGTTTCGCTTGTGTTGCAAAATGGGCAATTCCATGAAATATTATCATTCCGCTGGATCCAGGAATCTCTTTATCCATCAATACTTAACTCATGAAAAAAGCAGATGCCTGTCGGCGAGGTGACAGAAGGATAGACACTTAAGCCTATTATTGGGATTTTGCAATAAAAATCGTTCAAATTTTGGCAATTGGTGCAGGAGAACCATCATCAAATATTGGACAAGAATGGAAGTTCAAAGCCGAGGTGACTGGATTGATACGAAACAAAATCGGCTATTCTGCCAACTCCGTTTAAGGATGCCGAATTGAATGATGGCCCAATTGGCCAACTTCCCTTTTTGTTGGCTCTTAATGGGACAAACTCACTTCTGCGCGATATAATCCTTTACTTTCAGAACCACGTCGGGATTTGTCTCATACGGCAATACCCCGGTCCCAATGCACGCTCTCTCTCGCTTTTTTGCCAGAGCGATCACCCGATCGGCTTCTCTCACTACCGCATCGAAATTTCCTTCCGAAAGGATGGCGGGATTCATGTTGATGCGCACCATCACATCAGGATAGTCCTCCATATGCGCCATAAATCGCTCCTGGTCAGTCTCCGAGGGGCAGATCACATAAGCCGTGCCGGTCTCCAGGATCGCATCCAAAATAGGAGCTGTATTCCCCCCGATGATACAGGGCACGGGATGCCCAAGGATGGCCTCGGCCTGCTGAAGCAGCGTTTTCAAAGGTGGCAATTCGATGTCATGAAAAATTTGAGGGGAGATAATCGGCGGCGTAGCAGCAGATTCAAAAAAAGCGATATCCAGACCGTGCTGAAGGATCGCCTTGCAGAAATTGACCTGGCCTTCAATGAGATGATATAATGCTTCCAATACCCTCTCTGGCACGGTGATGATTTCCAATAACAGGGTTTCAAACTGCACCAAATTACTGGCAATAGAAAAAGGACCGCTCACTGGGATCCTCACATCGGCCTCGGGAAGAATTTCAGCCAGTCGTGCCCCAACCTCTAAAACCATAGGAATTCGACCCGCACGATAGGGATCGAATAAAGGCAACTCTGCGATGTCCTGAACCGACGAGCAGATTGGACTGGTAATGGCCGGAATGCCGTTGAGCAGCGGCTGTTGCACCACAGCGCCATAGGCCTCTGGCTCTAAATTATAAATGTCGATACCAACAATCACTGGAGAATGACGGTATAGCTCAAACGCTGATTTGTGTGCGTGAAACAATAGATCACCATCTCGGGAAGTTTCCCAAGGTGATTTATGGATGAGACTGGCGGCATGTTCGTAAATCGAAGGTGAAAATTGCATGTTGTGCTGATCCTATTGTCCAATGCTCCAATAATGGTTCTTCTGTATCAATTAGCTAATTCTTGTTGCAAAAATCAGCCCCAGAAAAAACGCTGCCATGCCATCCGCTAACTGGCCATTGGCATCAACCTGATATGATACTGGCCACCAGGGCACAATGACACGAAGCACCTGCGACCAATTATCAAATAAAACGAAGCTATTACAGAAGAATTTGATGACAACGGAGTGCTTTTTAGGCATATCTCCTAAAATGCAATTTGATTTCTTTATTTCTTCGAGCCTTTATGGCATTACCAATGCTGAAGTTGATGCCAAAAACCAGCTTAGGGAGTGGCATGACAAGGCTATATGGAATTCCGCAATTTGCTCCACCTATTTGCTGCAACGTGATGGGCAATACCATGTTTTCCCATTTGTGATGCCTATCGGACATCTTTTTTCAACTCAAACGAATCGTATAACTCACCGTTGGCGGTCCATGCCTGAAATACCAACCGATCATGGCCCACCGAGATAACTTGAAACCATTGTTTGCCAGAATCCATTTTGGCCATTAATGGCTGATACTGCACATTCAATTCGTAAATCTTCGGGCCGCTCACAGAGATAACATAGACCGTGCCTGGGGATGGATTATCGACGACCTTGCCAGCGCGCAATTTATGGCTTCGGCTATAGCAATGGTCATGTCCCTGCAGGACCAGATCGACACCATAGTTATCGAACAACGGCAGAAATAATTGTTGCAACTGCTTGTTGTCCCGTCCTTTGGCCGATGAATAGATGGGTTGATGAATGGCGACGATGGTCCAGCGATTGGGATTATTTTTGAGCACTTCAGCCAGCCAAGCGGCCTGCACCTCCAATTGTTCATTACCGTTCAGAGCAATCAACCGCACGTGCTGGTAGTCAACATAATAGACGGTCTCTTCTAATTCTTTGGGCCCATTGGTAGGTAGCGAAAACTGTGGCCTCCATAACGAAGTGAGATTTCGCACCGATTCACCATCCCGTTTGATCTTGACGTATTCGTGATTCCCTGGCAACATGAGCATCGGGGTTGTCCGAGCGATCCAGCCGAGCCCGTCGAAGAACTCTTGCCATTCAGCATCATTTCCGCCATTGTTCACCAAATCCCCAGTCAGCAACCAGAATCTCGCCCGTGGCGCTTGCTGATAGGCCATGCGAAATACGCGCGAGCATATTGATAGAATGCTATTCTGTGGGTCTCCAATATAGACAAATTCAAACGGCGCTTCCTCCGACACAGCGGTGGAGAACTGATTCCATTCGCTCCAGATGGCGCCGTCGCCCACCCGATAGGCATAGATCGAATTCGGCAGCAACGAGTCCAGCAGGGCGGAATGATAATAAAAAATTTGCTCAGCCTGAATGAGGGTATCTGTGCGAGCGATCACGGTCCTTGCCCTGACTTCCAAATCTGACGTCGATCGAGCAAGGACAACTTGCGCCTGCGGCTTCAGCACCGGGATCTTGGTCCGCCAAGTGACGGCCTGCTGGGTAGCCGGTCGATCTGTTAGATTCAGGATGATCCGCTCTGGCGCAGATGGGGCATTGTCCTGACTTTGAATTGCCTCGATTGGGATAAACAATAAAAGGCAAACGACAATGAACGAAAAAATCGCTTGTTTTGAAAACCAAAAGCATCGATTCATGAACTTCTCCTTGACTGATCAAATGGTCAACGCCTGCGAAATAGAAAAACTTATCATTACGGCTGGTGCGTGGGTCTGGGGGATAGCGAGGCAACTCATCTTGCGTGACGCAAAAAGCAATCGCTGCCTCAGCTCGATCCGGGCAATGACTTCGTTGCTTGATATCTTTTGTGATATCATCTCAGGTCCACAAACAGAAAACCCTGGTTAAAATAACCAGGGTTTGATCATGGCGGTCGTCTATCAGATCTTTCTGACGTTGGCGGCCTGGAGTCCTTTTGGCCCTTGCTCGACATCGAATTGAACTTGCTCGCCCTCTTGCAGGGTCCTGTAGCCTTCGCCTACGATTGCTTTGTAATGGACGAAGACATCATCGCCTTGCTCGCGAGTGATAAAGCCGTAGCCTTTTGCGCCGTTGAACCACTTTACAATACCTGTTTCCATTGAATGAATCCTTACAAAAAAATGAAAGGTGTTGCGTACACCACTGGTGCCGATCTGTCGTTGGCAAAAAAAAATCGTGCCGAACACCAAAAGCTCTGCCCGCCACGAATTATTCTTTTTTACCAAGGATGTCTTTTTGAAACCATACGCTCAAACAGAAAACCAGAAATCAGTGTACCATGAATTGACAGCGGCAATATAATATATTCAATTAAAAAAAGCAACTATTTTTTTGCTTTTCCAAATATTTTTTTAATATTTATTTTCCCTGAACTATCATTTCATTCGCATCCTGCTCAGAACCCAATGCGATGCATTTCCCGGTCACGAACAATATCCCCCTTACCGCGACGCGTTCCGTTTGGGATACACAGAAAGATCATTTTTGGAGCTACATCACATCGGAGTAATAAATAAAATTCTTGCATTTTTAAGCGAAAGATTGTATAATAATGCCTCGATTTATCAAAATAATTTCGGCTCAGCAGCCGTCGTTTCAGTCCTTGATTCATGGCCAAAATAATATCCACCCAGCAGATCTGGTGCTGGGGTACCATCAACCGATTGAATTGTCCATCGGAAATCCGGATGATGACGATGATAGATCAGCACGCAATCAACTCAATTCTTTCTATTGCAAACCACTGAGCAATTGATGAGGAGCCTTGAGTGGGGTTTGAGTTTCTTCTTCTAATTTTGATGCTCGCTATCTTCGCCTTGTCTGTCTTTGTGGGAAAGTTTCCAATTGGGGTTTCTCTCGCCCTGTCCTCGATTGTGAGCGCGCTGGTGGCCGGCTACGGGATTCCAATTCGACATCTGGTGGAAGGAACTTTTGCCTATTTAGATCCTATTCTCATCATTGCGACAGCCATGATTTTTATGGAGATCATCAAAGCTACTGGTGCGCTCAATAGCCTCAGTCGGCTGATCATCGTGAATTTCTATCGCCGCCCATTCTTGCTGCTGATTTTTATCACCTTTTTTATCATGTTTCCTGGAATGGTAACAGGGCTTTCTACTGCGGCGGCTCTTACCACTGGCGCGTTCGTGGCCCCAGCGCTGATGCAGTTGGGCATCCCTCAAGTAAAAACCGGGAGCATTATCGCCATGGCAGCCCTTTATGGAATGATCGCCCCACCGATCAATATCCCAGCGATGATCATCGGCGGCGGCGTGGATATGCCGTTTATCGGATTTGAATTGCCGCTCCTGTTTGCCACCATTCCCCTAGCGATATTCACCACCCTGATGCTCGGCTATCGCCATATCAAAGCCACCGACCCAGATCAGATCCTGCGTGATTTTCCAGCATCGGAGGCGAGTGAAAAAAGAATTCGAGTTTATTTGCCCATTATTGTCCTGATCACGCTGATGCTGGCGAGCCGCGTTTTTCCGAACAAATACACTACGCTCGGTATCCCTTTGATCTTCGTTATTTCCAGTTTGTCGGCGTTCCGCTCCGGTAAGCCATTCAATTATTATGTGGTCGCCAAAAAAGCCATTTCCGAAGCCATGCCGGTGATGGGAATTTTAGCTGGGATCGGGATGTTCATTCAGATCATGACGCTCATCGGCGTGCGGGGTTTTCTTACGGTCAGCACCTTGCAATTACCCTCGCTGTGGTTGCTCGTAGGGATCGTGATTAGCCTGCCCCTGTTCGGCGCTATCTCCAGTTATGGCGCTGCGTATGTGCTGGGCGTCCCTTTTTTGTTAGCGCTGCTGGGGCATCAGGAAATTATCGTCGCATCCGGCTTAACGCTGATTGTCTGTCTTGGCGATCTGATGCCCACGACCGCGTTTGCTGGTATCTTTCGAGCCCAAATCGTGGGAGAATCGAATTATGGGCGATTGCTGAAAATTTGCGCCCCTTATGCTCTGTTGACAGCCCTTTACGGCATCGGGATGATCGTCGGGGCGAACTGGTTAGGCAAATTTCTCATTGTCAAATAGGCAGGAACTACGATGCTTAAAATTATCTATCAGATCATCGCCGCTCTTATCTTGCTTTTTACTATCATTGACCTCGTGAATGAACGAAATTGGCGCCGACAATTGACCCATCTTCTCATCATCGTGCCGCTTGTGCTGCGGGTTCTGTTGATAAAATAAGTGCTGCCGCAGAGAAATATATGATGGCATGCTGATGGAATGAAGCAAGGATCAGAAAACAATGAATCAAACGCGAATCATGGCGCTGGGGGTATTGCTGCTCAGCCTAGCGATTGCCGCAATGGCGGCTCGGGAGTTCAAGAAAATGCATCGGGATGAACCGATTTATCCCGGGATTGGAGTGACGCGCATCAAAGCGCTAAGCGAATACGGTGCTACACTCAAAAATAGCCGCGGGGACACGGAGGTCTATTTGCTGGAAGGCCCTCAGCCTGGGGCAACGGTGCTGATTTTAGGAGGCACTCACCCCAACGAGCCAGCAGGATTGGTAACAGCGATCTGCTTGATCGAAAATTGCCAGGTGAAACAAGGCCGGCTGATCATTCTGCCCCGCGCCAATCATAGCGCTTTCACAACAAATGATCCTCAGGAGGCGAATCCTCAGAAATTTGTCATAAAAACAAAGAGCGGTGAGCGCTGGTTTCGTTTTGGCTCCCGCGCCACCAATCTGATCGATCAGTGGCCAGATCCAGAGGTCTATCTTCATTATCCATCAGGACAAAAATTGTCTGGTAACGAAACGAGAAATTTGAATCGGGCCTATCCCGGTCGACCGAATGGAACCTTGACCGAGCGGGTGGCCTTTGCCATTATTCAATTGATGCGTGAGGAGCGTGTGGACCTGGCGATCGATCTCCATGAGGCGTCATTGGAGTACCCGGTGATCAACGCCATCGTCGCTCATCCACTGGCGTTCGAGCTGGCCGGGGAAGCTGTCCTCAATCTTCAAATGGCTGGATTGGATTATAATCTCGAGCCCTCCCCTGAAAATTTCCGCGGGCTATCGCATCGGGAATGGGGCGATGCGCTCGGCATCCCAGCCATATTGATGGAATCCGCAAATCCAGTCCAAGGAAGATATCACGATCGCTTGACGCCCGATATGGTTGTGACCGGCAAAGATCGATTCTATGCCGCTGCCGCCAAACACGGTCTGCTCGAGGTCGATTATCCAGAAACAGGCCTCCCATTAAAGCTCCGTGTGGGACGCCATATGGCCGCCATCAATGCAATCTTTCAGGCCTGGAACGAGCATCATCCAGATCGTGCGATTTTGGTCGAACATGTGCCCTCATTTGATGAATTGCAAACCGAAGATATCGGAGCTTTTCTGAAATGATCTTTTATTGCTTTGCACTGCTTCGTGAGATTTCATCCAAACATCCCACTTGCCCTCCCTCAACATGGGGATTTGGGGCGATGTTAAGTGGCATGATTGACGCAAATAGTGTGGGTATTTTTCATCCGAGTAAGCAGATCCCCTACCCGAACAGGCGCAGGCTTCAAAGGGGGAGTTGCTATGACTTTCCCCTTTGAAGCGGTCGATGCAATGGAGCTCTCGATGAAAGGGCCAGGGGGATATTCCTTGGCTTGAAATTATTAACTGAAAATCGTTTAATGCATTCTGACGACGCAGCACTAATCATCACAACAGAACCACATAAGAGTGCTGGCAATGATCGGACTTTTTCTTCAGCCGGATACGTTTTTCATCCGCCAAGTGGATGGATGAAGTGCTGGGGACCCTATTGGCCTTTGCACGAAAATAGCTGATTGCTGTCAAACTCGCAAAGGAGTTTTGAAATGAAACGACCAAAAAGCAGGATGGTGTTTCTTCCTGATACCTTATTATCACATTCTTGATTATTTACTTATGGACGATAATTCTTAAAAATGGAGATCATTCACATCCATGTATCATCGAAACAACCAACAATATGGAGGTATTTAATGAAAAGGAATGTCCGAATAATGCCGATCTTGCTGACATTGGCCATGATCTCAGTGGCGATAGCTGATGAGTTCCATGCCAAACAGCCGCTATTGCTCACTGCCGCCGGTCAGAGCCAGGACGTTACGATGGTCAAAATTCTGATTCAGAAAGTGGGTTTGAAGTTCACGTTTGATAAGCTCGCAAAGCCAGATCAACTGAAGGATCATGCGTCTCTGGTTCTTGTTACTGGTGGAAGCACCAAAGGCCTGGGAGCTGCCAACATCGATAAAGAGCAGGAGCTCCAACGAGTAACCGCATTGATCAAAGCCGCCAGAGAAGCAAAAATGAGCATCATCACCTTGCATGTGGGCGGTGCGTCGCGGCGCGGCAGTCTCTCCGATGAGTTCAATCAGCTCAGCGCTGAAAACGCCGATTGCCTGATCGTGGTCAAAAGCGGTAATGAAGACAAATTTTTCACCAAAATCGCCGAGGCCAAAAAAGTTCCGATCGTCTTGATCGATAGAATTATGGAAGCCGGGGATGTACTAAAACAGATTTTTGCCGAACAGAAATAGACGGCCAATTCGGCGCGATTGATTTCAGAAATAAATCTGTTCGAAGTGCCGTGAGCCTTCCTCTGCTGGCCGCGGATGATAGGCACCCGTCCATCGCCGCGATTTTCGGAACGGATCAAAGAATGAAAATGAGATTATCGGTTTCCATTAACTTGCATCTTTTCGCAATCGGGCTGTGGGAAGATGAGAATTTGATCACGAAAAGAGTCATTCTGAGCATACAGCGAGGAATCTGGTGAGCTTCAGTTGCGAAATTCAAAATGGATATCCATATCATCCCATCCGCCAACCAGCGGACAGGCATTTTATTTTGACCTAAATTTCTAAAATGAACCATTGCTATTGAAGCTTGAATTCACCTATGAATAAAAATTGGTGTCAATGTTGTTTCGGATGTTTCGCGCGGCAATTATAGACAATCATTTCTAATTTAGAATTTCAGGTTTGATTCTATTAAACAAGCAGCTTCTAAATAATTCTTGCTGCAAAAATCAGCCCCAGAAAAAACGCTGTCATGCCATCACTCAGTTGGCAGATGGAAAGATAATTTCGCTTGTTTTGATAATCTTGCAACAAAATCTAAAAAGATTTTTGCATGTGAAGGAATCCGAATTGAATTCCGAATTTTGTAACAGAAGATAGTTAAAGATTGAAGTTTTTAAAACCTAAAGATCTCTTTCTCACTCGGCTTCGCCTCTTTCGAAACGAAAGAGAAATCAGCTGATTTCGCCCACAATGGGTGAGCGAGGCCGTATGTTTCAGTATAACCCCAGGAAGTTTTAATTTCTGTGGAAAAGATAATGATGAGAAAAAATATTCAACGGCCCTTTTTTCTTTTGCTGGTGCTTGGCCTGATGATCTATCCCCAGCCCATGACCAGCCAATCCGTGGGTCGATCAGGCATGGTGGTGAGCGCCCATGCGCAGGCGTCTCAATTTGGTGTCGAAATTCTCCAGTTTGGTGGCAATGCGATTGATGCCGCGGTGGGAGCCGCGCTGATGCTCGGTGCGGTGGAGCCCTACGGCTCCGGCCTTGGCGGCGGCGGAGCCATGCTGATCTATTTGCATGAATTGGACTCCCTAACTTACATCAATTATTATGCCTGCGCCCCGGAGTCCCTGCCCACCCAATTCAATGCAAAGACCGATGCGGACAATGCCCGATCCGTATTGGTTCCCGGGACCGTGGCTGGGCTCCATTATGCGCTGAAAAAATATGGCACATTGGGCTGGTCGGAATTGCTGCAAAAAGTTGTTCGAACGATCAGCAATGGTATTTTGGTGGATGAAACTTTGCATCGGGCTATTATCGATTCTTACGAGAAACTGCTTCAATATCCTGAGGCCAAGGCGATTTATTTGCGGGACGATATGCCGCCTGAGCCAGGCAGCAAGCTTAGCAATCGGGCGCTCCTGACCACCTTATCTCAATTGGCCGAACTCGGGGCCGATGGGTTCTATCGCGGCCCCATCGCCGATTCCATTCAGGCAGCCATGGTCAAATATGGCGGTTATCTGCGGAAAGCCGACCTCGAAAAATATCAGGTGCGAGAGCTGATCCCGTTAACAGGAAGCTACCGCGGCTTTACAGTTGTCACAGCTCCACCGCCGCAATCTGGCATGTCCATCATTGAAGCGCTGAATATCCTGGAACTCCAAGACCTGAAGGCGATGGGCGGCTATACTGAAAGCCCCCGCACCTTTCATTTCATGGCCGAGGTATTGCGCCGCGTTTACAGCGATCGAAGCCGATACCTGGGAGACCCGCTCTTCGATGATATCCCTATTGATGTGATCGTATCCAAAGGTTTTGCTCAATCGCGGTTTCAATCGATCGACTTGAGGAAAGTGCGTCCATTTCGGCCCGATTCGATGGAAATCACCAATCGCTCGGCCACCCAGAAAAAGCCGCCGCAACCTGACGGCAGTACCACGCATCTCTCTGTCGTGGATCGCCATGGAAACGCGGTCTCCCTCACCCAGACGCTCAATCATTTCTGGGGATCTGGGATGACCGTCTGTGGCTTTCTGCTGAATAACGGCATGACATCGTTCTCTGGCGAAAGCGAGGAAACGCCGAATCGCATTTGCCCGGGCAAGCAGCCGCGCACGACTATCTCCCCCACCATGCTGTTCCAAAATGGCCAGCTTATGATGGTCATTGGCTCGCCCGGGGCGGGACGGATCATCTCCACCTTGGTGCAGGTGATTTGCAATGTCGTCGATTTTGGCATGACTGCGGATGTGGCCAATCGTGCGCCGAGATTCTACAGCCGAGGCTGGAAGGAAAAACTTCCCATCGAAGACCGCTTTTCGCCCACATTATTAGCGGCGTTAGAATCCATGGGCTACTCGTTTCAAAAAATGGGCGAATTCGATCATTTCTTCGGCGGCGTCCAATTCATCATGATGGATCATCAAAACCAGCTGTTGATCGGAAGTTCTGACCCCCGAAGGTACGGGCAAGCTGCTGGCTATTAACGAGCGTGTGGTCCAAAATGTGGAATTCAATTCAGCATTGTCATTCCTGCAAATGCAAAAATCTCTTTGAAAGCTGCTTGGTTGGCTTAATCCAGATAGCGATCCCTATCCGCCAATTAGCGAACGGCATCCCATTTCAGACGGCTATTGAAATTTTGCCAATAGAATGAAGGAGGTGATTTCTGTGAGCAGAACAACGATCATCTGCCTGGTGGCCTTTCTGTCTATATTTTGGCAACCCTCTGGGATATCCCATGCGCCAATGGATGAACAATGTACCCTCGGCGTTGCTGCTGGAAAAGCCACCCAAGACGGCCGCCCCATGATATGGAAAACCCGCGACACGTCCGAACAGAACAATGAAGTGGTATTTGTCACTGCTTATCGAAACAAATACGTGGCCGTCACCAATGCGGGGAGCACCATTCCATGGATGGGGGTTAATGAAAAAGGGTTTGCGATTTTAAACTCCACATCCGAAGATCTGGCTGCTGGTTCCCATGGGATGGATAATGGCTCACTGATGCGCTACGCCTTGGGCAATTGCGCGACCGTCGCTGCTTTTCAGCATCTCTTGGATAGCACCAATGTGACTGGGCGGCAAACGCAGTCCAATTTTGGGGTGATGGATTCCACCGGAGCAGCGGCGATCTTTGAAACGGCTGGCAACCAATATTGGAAATTCGATGCCAATGATTCCAACGCTGCCCCGGCAGGTTATGTGCTTCGCACCAATTTCGCCTTCAATGGGGCGGCCAAAAACGGCCTGCATGATGGCATCTATAGCATCGAGCGTTACCGACGTACCACGAAATTGATCGGTGATTTTCGAGCTGGCGATAGTTTGAATTACAAAAGCATTCTCCGCACCCAGATGCGCGATTTCTCCGATGATCAAAGTCGGCCTGTCTCGGTCCCCTATTTAGGACAGTGGCAAGCCAATCGCCCCTATGGGTATATTCGATGCGATCTCAGTATCTGTCGCTCCACTTCGGTTTCAGCCGCCGTCATTCAGGGCGTGCTGCCTGGCGAATCTGCTCGGCTAAGCACGTTATGGGCGATGCTCGGGCAGCCGGCTGCGGCCATTTCCGTGCCATACTGGCCGGTCGGAGCGACTCCCCATGCAGCGAATGGCAGCAACACGGCGCCATTGTGTGATATTGCCAACCAGATTCGCATGCTCCTCTTCGATTATAGCGCGGATAGCCGGTACATCGATTCGTACAAATTGTTGGATGGCCTGGGCGGGGGACTCTGGACCAAAACGTTTCCAGCAGAGGATTCAATTTTCATCATGGCCGAACGCCATTTATTTGACTGGCGAAAAGCCGAACTCGCCGCTCCATCTATGTTGCAAATTGAGTCGGAGTTGGCCCAGCGCGCGCTGAGCACGCTTCAGACCGCTTATCAGCAAATGCTTACGGCTATCGCTCAACCAGCGGATGCTCATCCGAGTCAGTTCTCTTTGGCACAAAATTATCCCAATCCACTCAATGCGACCACCGCAATTCAGTTCACTCTGCCCGTACCGGCCTTCGTCACATTGAAAATCTATAATTCTCTTGGTCAGGAGATCGCTGTGCCTGCGTGTGGGAGCTATCTGCCGGGGGACCATCAGATTACATGGAACGCTTCGGAACTCGCCACCGGGTGCTATTTTTACCAGTTCCAGGCCTGGTCATCGAACGAAGCCACCAGCCCAATTTTCACCGATGGCAAAAAATTGTTGCTGATCAAATAACTCTACATAGTCAGATCAATATAATCACCTTTTTTGGGCTACACGACATCCCCCTGGCCCACTTTCAAAGGGGGGGAACGATAGCAAGCCCCCGCCAATTGGCAGGGGGATTTAGGGGGATGTTAAAATGTGTGGGTACAGGAAATTTTGTGATGATTTTTAACATGATAAAGTAGCATAAGAAAGGATCCTAAGGTGAATACTTCTTTGCCTCATGATTTTCTCATTGCTCGCCGCGCACGCGCAAGCCATTGGCGTCGAGCACCTTCTTCTTGGCTGCAGCGGGCCGCCGGCCTTGGCGGTTTATTGATTCTAGCATTTTGCCTGCTATTTTATTGCGCCGCTCAGCATAGGTTTTATTTAACCCCCACTGGGTATCAAATCAAACAGCAGGTCTGGGAGTCAAAGTCATTCATCTATGATTATTTCATGAAAGGCACGCCATACCAGACGCCAATTTTTGGCTTTAAAAGTCCGAACCCAGGCTCCGCTATTTTGATCCTGGGAGGGACGCATGGCAATGAACCAGCGGGGTTTGAAGCGGCCTATCGATTGATCCAGCAGTTGGCTGGCACCAATCTAAAAACTGGGAAGATATTCATTGTGCCGGAAGCCAATCGGATTGCGGATTCGTTGAACCAGCGTCGGATAGCCGTCCCCAAGGGAATCGATATCGAGAAAGGCAATCTCAATCGCTGCTACCCGGGCGATCCCGAGGGTTTGCCCATGGAGCAGCTGGCCTATCAAATATCGCAATTCATCCAAACCCATCACATCGATCTATTGCTGGATCTCCATGAAAGCCCTCGGTTTCACCTGGAATATCGGGATAAAAAAGGCGGCTACCACGGCCTGGGCCAAACACTTATTTTCACCCCCAACGACGCGGCGACGTATCTGGCAATGGTGGTGGCTGACGAGATGAATAGCACCATCTTTGATCATTAAAAAAAATTCTCATTGGTGGAGCAACCCGTTATTGGAAGCGCTGCCTGGTGCGCGGGAACGCATTTCAACATCCCAGCCTTCACCATAGAAACCTGCAAGCGGCTGCCATTAGCTGAGCGGGTGGATTATCAGGTGCGGATCGTGAATATTATTTTGAAAGAAAAAGGGCTATTGGATGTACCGGATGAGCAACATATTCCAGACCAGAGATAGCACCTTGGACTCAACGATGCGGTGCCGTTGGTTTCTATTTCTCGAGCCAATTTGAATGTCCAGTCGCTTTTCACGGAAAATACTCAAGGTATCATCCCATTAGACGAACTCACTTCTTCATGCCATCGCCGAACGAGCGATGGTGGTGACCATAAAAATCATTAAAATCATTTGATAAAATTTGGCCATCCCAAATGACATGCTATGTTGGATAAATGCCTTTAACAATAAGCAAAAAAGCCGGTAGACACCTTGCATCAAAGAAAGTCGCCAACACGGCTGCGTCCACCGGCTTAAGCTGGATGATCCGCCTATCCAAGCGATAAAAGCGATCGTCCAAGAAAATTGAAAACAAGCGAAAATTGATCTTATTGGTCCGGCAATGCGTGCTGATCTTCCATGCCGGAAATTCCTAAATGGATGGATCTGACCAATCGATCTTCTCCCCTACCAGATTCGGACATTTGCAACTTTTTCGAGATCATCTCCCCTTTTAAAATTTCCATGCTTTGGCAAGGGCAAAATGGAAACGGATGGGATAGGTCCACTTTGAAAGCCAAATCGTCATCGTTTCTGTATTGGAAAATTTCATCCCAACGTCCTTCCCAGTTCCAGTACAACCATAGCTCCATGGCTTCTGCCAAATTTATTCTCGTTATTTTTTGAGGCCATAGAGTGGCCCGAAATTGGCGCAGGCACGAAAGTCGGCTCCTTCCAAATCTTTGGTGCCAAATGCTGACCAGGCACTGGGACGAAAGATGCGATCTTCAGAAACATTATGCATATAAACGGGGACTCTCAGCATGGCCGCTAGGGTGATCAATTTATCGCCAATATGGCCATAGCTGATCGCGCCATGATTTGCGCCCCAATTGGCCATCACCGAATAGACATCTCGAAACGCGCCTTGGCCGGTCAAAATTGGAACGAACCAGGTGGTAGGCCAGGTGGGGCTGGTGCGACGATTGAGAATTTCATGGACATCAGGGGGGAGATCAACGGTGTAGCCCTCGGCAATTTGCAACACTGGCCCCAGGCCCTTTACCAGATTGATCCGAGACATGGTGACTGGCATTTCGCCTTTGGATAGGAATTGCGAGGAAAATCCGCCACCGCGAAAATATTCCAGCTCGGCCGGGCACCAGCGAGTGGCATCCAAGCACCGGCCAACTTCTTCAGGGGTGATCTCCCAGAACGGCTTCATTGCTGGCTGCCCTTTGGCATCGGTCTGTTGTCCGGTCCCATCCAGCGCTGAGGAGCCGGAATTGATGAGATGAATAATGCCATTGGCGGCTCTGCCCGTTAATGATTTGCCGGTCACGCGCTTCACTGCGGCTGGACTCCAATATGTCCGGACATCGGAGAAGATCTGGGCGGTATCGGTCAACAGATGGCCGAATAGCATGGCCACGCCGTTGAGACAATCGTTCTCCGTGGCCATGATAAACGGCTCACGGATACCGTTCCAATCGAACGATGAATTCAAAATCGCCTCCATGAAATCGCCATTGGGGAAATGATCGGTCCATTGTCGCTGACCCTGAAAGCCGGCAGCGATGGCGTTATGGCCCAGCGCTTCTTCGCCGTAGCCCATCTCTGCCAATTTGGGATTGCCGATCATTAGATCGCGGGCAATCATGGTCATCTTAACCACCATTTCCCATTCCCAATCCTTTCGAGCTCGAGAGCTCTGAATCTCCTTGCGATTGACATCCTCGCCCTCTTTGCAATGTGTTTTCACCCACTCCAGCGCCCGTTGATACTCATCTTTATCGTAAATTTGCTCTTCAATTCGTCGGATGAATTCGGTCATATCCACGGTTTCATTTCTCATGCCGAGATAATCTTGGAAAAAATCCTGATCTACGATGGAACCGGCAATGCCCATGGAAACCGCTCCCAAGGCCAGATACGATTTGCCCCGCATCTCCGCGACGGCCAATCCTGCCTTTGCAAATAGCAGTAGCTTTTGTTTCACATCTTCTGGAATGCTCGTATCATCGCGGTCCTGCACATCTCGGCCATAAATGCCAAACGCTGGCAATCCTTTTTGCGTATACCCAGCCAAAGCCGCTGCCAAGTACACCGCCCCAGGCCGCTCGGTGCCATTAAACCCCCACACTGCCTTAGGGATCAAAGGATCGCTATCCATCACCTCGGTCCCATAGCACCAGCAGGGCGTTACCGTTAGCGAAACCGCCACTCCCTCACGGGCAAATTTCTCCGCCGCCGCCGCAGCTTCTGCCACGCCGCCAATGCAGGTATCCGCAATCACACATTCCACTGGCAAGCCATTGGAATGGCGTAGGTTCGTGGTTAAAAATTCAGCAGCCGATTTCGCCATGGTCATGGTTTGATTTTCCAGCGATTCCCGAACGCCTTTGCGTCGGCCATCGATGACTGGTCGAATGCCAATTTTTGGCGTTACTCCCCGAAGTCGTTTCACCGGGGGATTCATCTTTATTTCTCTGTTGTCTGCCATAATCCTTATCCTTTCATGATCATGAAATTGCACCAATAACTGAATTCACTCCGAACTGCTAAAAACCCAAAGCTCTGACATGATCGTTCATTCGCCTTCCATCCGCCTTCTCGGCACAAGCTGCGGCCCTCTGCTGACTGGGATAAACTGAGCCCGCTCATGTTGTGCCGGCTACCCTCCGATTTGCCCCACAACATTTCTTAAATTTTTTACCGCTCCCGCAGGGACATGGGTCGTTTCGCCCGATATTCCAATCGGGAAATCCGCGGTCTTTTGCCTGCGCCCAGGACATAACATTGGCTGGGGATCGCTGGTGACGCAGCTCGTTGGTCATGAACCTCATATAAGGATCGATATGTTCAAAAAACATTCGATAGCCTTCACAAAGATAATTCAGCCCACTCTGGCCAGTCGGCGTCTCCACAAATCGATTCTTGGGGCATTCTCCGGCACAGGCAAAGAGATATAAACAGTCAGAACATTGCTGGGGCAATCGATCGCGCTTGTCCTGACCGAATCGCCTCTGCTGCTCGGATTGCACCAGATCAGCCAAGGGCTGCTCAAGAATATTCCCCAGCCGATGCGTCGGATAGACATAATGATCGCATGAATACAGATCCCCATTGTGCTCGATCGCCAGGGCTTTGCCGCAGGTCTCCGCAAATAGGCACAGCGCCGGCGCCTGACCGTACCAGCGCTGCAATGCCACTTCAAAAATTTGGATAAATTGCTTCCCGACATCATGTCGAACCCATTCATCGAAAATTTGGATCAAAAACTTGCCGAATTGCCCTGGCTCAATGGACCATTCGGCGACCTTGGCCTCGGTTCGATCATCGGGGGAGACAAGCTGACCACGACTGAGATCTTCGGAGTTCGTTACCCGTTCCACGATTGGTATGAACTGGATAAACCCGCTCCCGATTTGCTTAAGAAAACGATAGACGTCAATGGGGTGCTGGGAATTGGCGCGATTAACCGCGGTGAGGATGTTGAACTCCACACCGTGCTTCTTTAATTGCTCCAGCCCTTGCATCACCGAATCGAACGATCCCTGGCCGGTCCGCGTCACCCGATACGTATTATGAAGATGCTCGGGTCCATCCAGCGAGAGCCCGACAAGAAAATGATTCTCGGCCAGGAATTCGCACCATGGATCGTTCAGCAAAACACCATTGGTTTGAAAAGCGTTTTCAATGGTTTTGCCATTGGCATATCGCCTTTGCAGCGCAACAACCCGCTTAAAAAAATCGATCCCCAACAACGTTGGCTCGCCCCCCTGCCAGGCGAAATTCACCACCGGGGCTTCATTTAGCTGGATATATTGACAAATAAAGGACTCCAACACCTCATCCGACATGCGCCAAGAATGTCGATCAGGGTAGAACTTTTCTTTTTCGAGATAAAAACAATAGGCACAACGTAAATTGCAGATAGGTCCGATAGGCTTAGCGATGATGTGGAATGCGATCATGGACAAACAAGTAAACTTAGTGCTTCATTTCAAAAATGGTTGTAGGATTTAGAATTGTCCAGCAAATAAGATTAAAATTCGATTTGGCAGAATTTCTTCCTTGTGCGTTTGAAAATCTTCAGTTCATGCGATGCGATAGCCGGTTTGCTCCTTCGCATAACGAAATGCGATAGCAAAGCTACCATGATCCATCGGATTTAATCCATTCGCTCCAAAAGACCTTATGGAGCTCAATAGCAAGTCCGAGCAAGACATCATGAAGCTTATTGCATGATCAAATGTATCACTCCACCGAACATGAGCGAATCCGCATCAGAATAGGCGGATCATGGTATGCTACTTAGGCTCAAAAATGTTCACAGATCTGATACATGAAACCGAACTCGGATAACTGCAACGGCATCGTTCCACATGAATCATATTTCTGCTTGGTTTGAATATTTCAGCAAAAATAGGAGAAAGCCATAAGCATTTCATAGCTCTACAATAAATTATGAAATGATGGACTTCGTTTAATCTTCTGCTGGGTGAGCAAACGATTCCGTCAAACACCCGTTCATGATTCGGTTGAACCTGAATTTCTAACATGAATCGCGGCAAGGAAGATTGCCCCGACGATCCCTCGAATGACCGAGAAAAATATGCTCAAAAACCAAATGTTCAATCATTTCGTGCTTTCGATGGCCAAGAGTTTTTCTATTACGCCACCTGAGTTCCTTTTAGGAATTTGGCTGGAGATCAATATAGCGGAAAATATTAAAATTGTCAAGCACGAAATACTCGCTCCATCCCGACGGATCATTACAGGGGCTGGATCTTTGATTCACCGGATCCAAATAACCAGCTATCCTTTGATAGATCGATCCTCACGATAGATCCGACTCGCGGCTGAATCAATCCAGGGAAATCGATAAAGCGTTTCACGCCAGGGCACTCGAGAAGGCGCGGACAAACCTTTCGAAAATCTGCGTCAGTTTGTTTCCGAAACGATCCGAGTGGCTCATTCCTCCATTATTGCTAATATGGTTCGGATGCCATAGCCAGGCATTGAAATCGTTTCCCCGATTCTTTCAATTGGCAATTCAAATGGGCTGCTTAAATACATTTCTTTCGGCCTTAGCGATTCCCACATCAGCCGGGCAGATCGTCCTTCGGATGACGGGTTGAACAATCGAATCAAAATCCCTTTTCCATCGCGAACCGATTTGACCATGGTGACGATCACATCATTCGGTTCAACGACCACCAGCGATTTCCTGCGGGGGGAATCTTTTGAAACCGGCACTGGAATCAACGGCTGATGACACTCGATGCTGGATCTCGTGGCCTGGCATTGGTCGTATTTTCCATGTGGAAGAATGGAAAACCGCAATGAAGTAATGCCTACCTGATCCGCCTTATAGTTGGTCTCCCAGTAATTGTTCATAACATAAGCATAGACAGTTTGAGATGGTTCCAGATGCCTCAGCCAGCCACAGACCGTCGCATCCGCCCGGATCTCGCCCAGCTCCATCAATGGCGCATCTACCGGCACCCATGTGATGCCAAGCTGATCGTTGGAGATATCGACCCAGCGCTGCACGGTGAACCAATTCTTGCACGCACCTCGAAGCTGATCCAGTTCGGGCCGGATCACTCCCCAGGACACATCCACTCGCACGTCGCCGTCAGGTATCTTGAACGGAAAACCGAAATGAATGCCCTCGGGCTCGCGAACGAGCGGCCGATCCAATTCGTTGCGAATGTCGATCCGCGAAATGCCGTGGATCACCTGGATCTCCCGATGCAGCCTGCGACACCCCGGAGCTGAAGACTCGATAGCAAAAGCGACGAGCAACCTTCCTGATTCTTTGGGATAAATCTTCACTGGCGAATCAATCCGCATCCGATTTATCGGGTCTCTGCCAGCGACATAGATGTAATCGTTTAGACCACTTAGCGCGCCACGATCAACGAAATTATGGGGCAGATTCTTGAGCTTGAGCGACGATATGGCCCCGGAGCTCGGATCAAGTTCAATGGTGATCAATTCATTCGAAAGGAAATTGCCTTTGATGCTTGCCTTGCCCTTTTGGAACGGCTTGCCAGGATGGACAGTGAATCGCTTGCTGCCCAGAGGGGGGATATGTTCAGCCAAAAACACCAATTCACCAGTCGATAGGCGCTGGGATGGGACCTTCTCCCCTGCTTCGTTTTTAATGAGATCGCCCATCAGATCGAAGGTGGCAGGAAGCGTCACCAAATCGGTTCGCTCCCAGGAATGGGTGTTAAACACATCGATCGCCTGGATTTTTTGTTCCGTTGAGACGATGGTTTGAAGCGCACCCATGATTAATTCTTGCGCAAGCTGGTCTGCGGTAAGGGCTTGCTGTTGTTTCCATTGCCACTGGCGCTTGACGGATTCATCATCCGGCGCGCTGATGGAATTCCAGGCACCCCAGGTATGCTCGCTGAACAGCAATACGTGGCGCCAAGCCTCCGCAAACCGTTCATGGGGGTAATGTCCAGCATCCACCATGGTCCAAAGAGCACTGGCTTGTACCAGCCGTTCCGCTGCCGTGCGATGGATCGCCGTCTCCCGTGCCGTGGAGGCGGCTCCATCCTCCCAATAGGGCGTAAAATCACCCCGCACTCGGGGCAAACGATCCCCATATCGCGTTTCCAGCTCCTGAAAAAGCTGGGCAGTCGTCGCAATCACCAGGCGCGGCGACTGATATTGCGCATTCCAGGTGTGAACCATCTCCGATAAATTGGCGTCCGGCGGGCCATTATCCGATCCAATGCTATACCGCAACCCCACCAGATCGTACGGATAGTTGGCCTGAACCAGCTCCTCCAGATACGGCAAAATCCGGTCAAATTTGACCCGACTCGGGTCCAGATTGCCAGAAAAAATATATTCTAGGCCAGTATGGAACCAGCTGTAGCCTTTGCCATGAACCCAGCACAGCACCTGCTCCTCCCCTGAGGGCGAAATCCAGTAGAATGGCTGATCAGCCCAATCGAACACATGGCCGATCCGATGCCCGAGGTTCGGCCCCAACGACAGATATTTCACCCCGCTTTGGGCCAGTGCTGGTATCAATCCCCAGCTCCAACCCGGGATATCGCTGATCATCGCCGATGTGATTGTTATCCCATATTGCTGTGAAAAATTTCGCGCAGGGGCCAATGCTTGGAACAACTCTTCGGGCCGGCAAAGGCCTGTCAGCAAGTTGGCGTAAAGTCCATCCAATCCGATCCAGCCGTTACGGATCGCCTCGATCAATTGGGTGCGGCGCGCAGCATCCATTTGCTTCAGATACTCGTCCACATGCCAGAACTGCTCCACATTCCATTTGAATTGCTCCTCTTTGGGATATGCCTGGCTGTTTTTCGCGATCGCGATAGCTTGTTCCAAGTGATGGAACTGCATTTTGAGCACCTCATCTTGATGATGCGTATAGCCGATATCCAGGTGGGAATGCGGCAGCAAATAGACCGTAAACTCCCGCACTGGCTGCAAGCGCAAGCGCTTTTTTACGACCAATTGCTCCCGCATTTCGATGTAAATGTCCACCCATTTCTCCCGTGCCACGGCTTCGAATGGCAGCGCCACGGCGTTGAATCCGAAATTGATCATCGCCGTGACCGCTTGTTCTTTGGAATAAATGTGGGCGCGAACTGGCTTATTGAGGTTCACAATATGGATTCGGACGTTTTGAAAGCAGCGATTGTTATTTTTCACAATCACCAATTCTTGCTGGAAGGTGATTTCTGGCTTTAAGGGCTTCTGAAATACCATGAACCAGGCATTGCTGCCAGCGGACTCTCCCACTACTTTGAGCCGCAGCGGTTGTCCTGGCGATAGGTTTCGAACCGGAAGTTCCAAAAACATATAGCCGAAGCGATCCCCATACTGATCGGTCATCAACGTCTGGAACGAAAGCGTGGCATCCCGCTGACCTTTGAGGGACCAGTTCGCTGCGGTCGTCGAGGTAAAGGTCAAACAGTAGTGGTCATTCATGAACAAATCGAATTTTTTCTCGCCAAGATTGCACCCCAGGCCAGCGATCCAGAGAAATGTGACCGTGCCAAATGGATAATCCTGGGGGAGCGGCTCTGACTCCCAAAGGACGCTCATCGTTCCAGTGGTCGCACGACAGATCAGCGCGCTGCGCACGTCGGGGTGGCAAGAGTAATAATTGATCGTCTGGCCAGAGAGGGCGCGCTCGAACCCGGATAGATAGGTCGCAACGCCCAATTGCCGGAGGTTCATGGTCTCGTCAGCTATCGAATCTTGGCATGCAGCGGTCCCGATCAACTGATGAGCTATCAGCCCAATCAGGACGAGTTCCAGCAAAACTGTGCGTGGTTTCATGGGTGCCCTCGAAATTTTGTGGAATGATTTATATTTATCGAATTATCTGGCTTGTTTCGCATCACGAGATCATTCATTCAATTAAAAAAAGAAACCCATTTTTCCCATCGAATGAACGTCATTTATTTTCTGGCTAACGGACTGACCTCATCACAAGCATTAGCCCGCTTAGCGCAACAAAATCAGCTTTCGAGCAGCGGAAAATTGTCCAGCGCGCATCTGATAAAAATAGATGCCGCTCGGGAGCTGAGAACCGTCAAGGATGACTTCATGGACACCACTCGGCACATAGCGATCGACCAATTGGACCACCCGTCGACCAGTCATATCAAACACCGCCAAACTCACCCCACTGGCGCTGGGAAGATGGAACCGAATTCGGGTGGCGCTATTGAACGGATTGGGGTAATTCTGATCCAATTGAAAACCGAGGATGGTCACCGCTGTCGCTGGATGAATAGAGGTGAGGTTCGGTAGTTGGGCGAAACAAGTTTGGAACACATCCTCCTCCACATTATACCAACCGCTATATCGGCCATAGGACCACACGCCGCCATTGGTGATGAAAATAATGCCGTAGTTCCCTGCCTTTGAAAAATAAAAATCGCTGATCAATCCATAAGCTTCCCCGGGATGTCCGATCAATTGCTGACCAGGCAACAGGTCAGACGTGGTATGATTTCCCAATGCATACGTTTTAAATATGCCAAAGTAGCTATTGCCGTTGGACCCGTTGTAGCGCCAGACGATGTCGTGCATCCGTTGGATGGTGGTATCGGCCAATAATCTGACCTTCTGATACGATCCACCTTGCAAATGAACGATCATCAGCTTCGCGAGATCATAGGCACTGATGCGCAATCCCCCCTGAGGGGAAAAAATGATCCCATTAGCCCCGATGGTGTAGCCACTCAGATCGCGTTCAGCGGGATAGATGCCATTGTATTGGTCAAATTGTGGCACCCAGGAACTGCCAGACTTTCGATAGAGCACGGCCAGGTCATTGATGTCGGGCAGATCGCGAACATTGAAACTGGCGGCCAATTCCAACGGATCAAACACGTGCTTTCTGCAATATTGATCAAATCGCTCCCCAGAAATCCGCTCCACCAGCGTCCCCAGAATACCGTAATTGATATTGGCATATTGAAAATACGCCTGGTTCGGACCATAGCGAGCATCGAACATATCGCTAGTATAATAGCTCCCCCCGGGCACAAGCAACTGGGATAGAATTGGCGGAGGATTTTTCGCGTAGCTGTCCGATAGAAACCGATCATAGCCACTCCCATCCCGCAGGCTTGAGGTGTGGGAAAGCAACATTTTGAAGGTAATCGGCTGATCGGCAAACGCAGGATTGTTCAGTTGGAATCCTATGTATTGGCTCACATCATGTTCCAATCGGAACAGCCCTTGTTCATAAAGCTGCATGATCGCCATCGCAGTCAACAGCTTGGATATCGACGCGATGCGAAATTTGGTGTGTTGATTCACAGGTAAGTTCCGGCTTATGTCCCGCAACCCATATCCCCCATTGAAGACGATATGACTATCCTTCACAACGGCAACGGACATGCCGACCAGTTGATATTTCGCTGCAAGGACAGAAAGGGATGAATCTAATTGAGCGGACTGGGCAAATGCTTGGCTTGATAGCACTGCCAGCATGAGTGAGACAAGCTTTCCAATTGTTATTGTTCTCATCTTTGCTCCACAAACTCTGTTGAAATCTTTCCCAAGGGAGTGCTGCGTGTAAATATCGCATTTTCAGCGATAAAATTTGGACACGCCCATTAATCCATCTGAACAATTTTTTGGCATATTATGTATGAGCCTACCCGAAAAAGTATGAGAATAACAAACTTTGATTCATCGCCATTCTCGCGAGGCGTTTTATGCCGAAACAATCTTAACGGGCAGAAGGAATTGCAGTCTGACGCGCATCTTCGAGTCGCTCTTTTTGACTGCACTCGCAATGGCGATGCTCAAGAATTGTTTTTAGAGCGTACTTATGGAATGAGAGTGATTTTGTGAATTTCGGGTTGATAGCCATGAACCATACGAATGTAATCAAGAGGGAGCAAAAAGTCAAGCAATTTCATGGCGCATTCGCGAGGAAAAGCACTGTAACATTTGGTCGAGCGAGATCGTTTTTATCCCAAAATTTCAATAACAGGCTAGATGAGCTGGTTTCGGGCGCAAGATACGGAATTCAAATAGGCCTTGTCATTTCTGCGAATTGAGCAATCTTTGTATTAGCTATTTCCCAAGCAAAATCCAAATGGAGATGCCTGTCCGCCAGTTGGCATTTGGCGTCAACCTAAGATTGTTTATTTTGAATTGTTCGAATAATTGAAAACCAACACTCCCCGAAATCCCCCGTCAACTGGCGGGATGAATTTTAACCATTCCCCACTTGGAAGCGGGACCAGAGGAGATGTTTGGATGAAAACTAACTAATCGAATTTCCCAACGGAAAGCAATTCTTAAGCCTGCGCATCCGGGCTTTTTTTTTGGCAATAGCCCAAATGCCATCGGTCAAAAAGTATCCTGCATTCTCTGGATACCGCGCTCTCTTTGATTATCGTACAGAGCAACACCCCATAATTTCCAAGCGGCTGAGTCCTTCGCTTCTGCTCTAAAGACCAAACAAAATTAAGTTTCATTAAGAGTCAAAATTAAATGCTATTAAAATATTCACGCAAAGCGCCCTACCTGTCCCTATTGGCAGAGTTGATAACAAAGGAAACAGGCCATTGAACTTTACCGAGCAAACGAACATTGAACCATTTCAATAAATGGATGATCTCGAGATTTCGCAGACTGAGCATACGAACAAAATGGCTGATCTATACATTCCTATTTATTAATTTATTTTCTCTTGCCTTGGTTTCGTTTTTCATTACGGCAGGGAAACGCGATCTGACGCGCGAATTGAGAAAATGGGGGTGAATCTTTAGCCAAAAATTTGGCTGAGAATGCCTACCAGAATGTTCGAATCAAAAATTACGCTGGGCTGAACAGCTATCTTTACGGGATCATGAATTATGAGGAGATCATTTACTCGGCTATTCTCGATGAATCCGGTTCTATTCTGGCCATAGATGATCGTTTGTCGCGGCTCACCAGCGAGATGCTGGATCAGGCCATTACGGCCTCTACTGGTATGATGAAACCGATAGCTGGCCTGAATGGGATAGAACATTATTATTTTGTAGAACCGATCTTCGCGCAAGAAGATCATGAGGCAGAAACATTGGCGCCGCATCATGATCCACTCGAGCAAGCCATTGCCGAGATGAACCAGCCGCATTTCAAAAGACAACAGAATCGACTGGGCGCCGTCATATTGGGCGTCTCCCTGGAGACGATGAATTTCAAGATGAGAAGAATGCGAGACAGGGCCATTTATATTGCGGCAGTCAGTTCCCTTTTCGTTTTTGGATTGGTTTCATGGGGCGTCGGGCGACTCACCCAGCCCATTAAGGAATTAGAACGAGCAGCGCAACAAGTGGCCCGCGGAGATTTGAGCCACATGGTGAAAATCGATCGGGAGGACGAATTGGGCAGTCTATTCCGATCGTTCAATGAAATGATCTTGAAATTAAAAGAATCTCAGAAGGAAATCGAAAATTACACCAGAACACTGGAGCATCGAGTCGCCCAGCGGACCCACGAGCTGCAATTGTCCGAGCAAAAATATCGAACCCTATTCGAACACGCTGGCAATGCCGTGGCATTGGTCGACGAAACCATGCAGTTGTTGATGGTGAACCATCGATTCGAGATTCTGAGCGGCTATCTCCGCCAGGATTTAGAGTATAACCGATCGCTGCTGCAATTTTTGAGACCAGAAGATGGACAAAAGATCCAGAGCCTTTGCCGGGATCGAACTATTGCTGGCGCCGACTTTTTCCCAATCAACCAGGAGTGTTCTTTTTTCGATCGACAGCACAACGTCAAAAAGATCAATCTCACCATAAATCAAATCCCTGGGGATCCCAAGTTATTGGTTTCTATTGTGGATGTGACCGAGCTGCGCGAGTTGCAGAAGCGACTGTCACGGTCTGAACAATTAGCTGTCCTTGGCGAAATGTCGGCGGCCATTGCCCACGAAATCCGAAATCCGCTGGTGGCGATCCATACATCGGCAGGCATTTTAAAGAACGGTTTGCATCTGGACGAGGAAGACGACGAATTGCTGCGGATTATCTCCGAAGAATCCATGCGGCTCAATAAGATCGTCGATGATTTCTTGAAGTTTGCCCGGCCCAATGAGCCGCATTTTCAGCAGGTCGATCTCCATTTGCTGATTCAGGAAACTATTTTGTTGTTTAAAAACCGTTTTCAGGACATTACCGTGCAACTGGACCTGGACGCAACCTTACCATTGATACCGTGCGATCCTGATCAGATTCGACAGGTGCTTGTGAATTTGTTAATCAACGCCATTGAAGCCATGCCACAGGGTGGCTTGCTGGCGATCTCCACGGGCATCTTGAACGATCGAAACAACAATTCGAATGTTACAATAAAGATCAGGGACAGCGGCGTAGGCATACCTGATATCGATTTAAAACGTATTTTTCAACCTTTTTTCACGACCAAAAAGGATGGCGTTGGGATGGGGCTGGCGGTTTGCGAACGGATCATTCAAAATCATGACGGTAGCATCCAAGTGAAAAGCCAGCTCGGAGTGGGAACGGAGTTCCTCATCAGTTTTCCAATCAAAATAAGGTTTAGTGGGTGATCATTTTATGGCAGATATCTTATTGGTAGAGGATGCAGAGAATCCCCGCAAAGCCCTTTCCATGTTGCTGCGAAAAAACGGCTACACCGTGGTGGAGGCGGCCAATGGCCAGAAAGCTCTCGATCTGTTAAACGACCGCCTATTCGATCTGGTCATCACAGATGTAAAAATGGAACCGGTGGATGGGATGGAACTATTGGAGCAGGTCAAAAAAAGTCATCCAACCACTGAGGTGATTGTGATCACGGCTTACGGCACGATCGAGAGCGGGGTAAAAGCCATCAAATTGGGAGCTTTCGATTACATCACCAAGCCGTTCGAGAACGAAGATTTTTTGACCTTGGTCGCCAGTGCGCTGGAAAACCGCATCACCCGCGAGATCAAAAAGCAATTTTATCAGAAGATCACCTATAAAGGGGAGTTCCAAAATATCATCGCCAGTTCCAAAGCGATGAAGCAGGTGCTGCATCTGGTCGCTCAGGTAGCGACGACGGAAAGTACAGTGTTGATCTACGGCGAAAGCGGCACTGGCAAAGAGCTCATCGCCAAAGCGATCCATGCAAATAGCACCCGAAGCCATCGGCCGTTATTAACCATTAACTGCGGCGCCTTGCCAGAAAGTCTGTTGGAGAGCGAGTTGTTCGGGCATGTAAAGGGCGCGTTCACCGGGGCCATCCGAGATAAAAAGGGATTATTTGAAGAGGCCAATCATGGTACGCTGTTCTTGGATGAAATTGGGGAAATTTCCCCAGCCACCCAGGTGAAATTGCTTCGCGTGCTCCAAGAAAACGAAATTCGCCGGGTCGGCGATAATAACCCAATCGCAGTGGATGTGCGCATCATTGCAGCGACCAATAAGAATTTGGAAGAACAAATTACGCTGAAAAACTTCCGCGAGGATCTGTACTACCGACTGAATGTCATCCCCATTCATGTGCCAGCGCTGAGAGAGAGAAAGGATGAAATTCCGGTTCTGGCCAATTTTTTCCTGCAGAAGTTCGCCACCAAATACAAAAAGACGCCGCCCACGATTTCCCCATCTGGCATGTCGATGCTGGTGAATTATCATTGGCCTGGCAATGTCCGCGAATTAGAGAACCTCATCGAGCGGACCATCATTCTCAATTATAAGCCCATCCTTGGCCCAGAGGATTTCAAATTGAATAGCTTTAAGACCTCTCAAAAATTATCTGGCTTCCGAGTGAGGGATAGCAATTATTCATTAATGGATGCGGAAAAATCTTTGATCATGGAGTGTCTGGAAAGCTGTAATGGAAATCAGAAATTGTCGGCAGACATGTTGGGAATATCGACCACCACACTCTGGCGCAAACTCAAAAAATATCAGATTAATCTGGATGAGATCAAATCCCGTGAATAATGCCATGCTTCTCCCGATACCGTATGCCCAATTGGTTCCTTGCCTCGAGATTTCAATTTGAAAATTCAGTTGAATTTCAATCTGAAATACTCAGGAATGTCTCAGGGTTTGGTGATAAAAACACATTCGCTGGGCAAAAGCTAAATGCTTCTGTTCTTTGATGATAACAAGCTCAATTTTTTCAGTAAAGCAAGCTGAGACTGGCACAGTTGTTGTGAAAGATAGCGGCAAAGATGAACGGCTGAGATGAACCGATCCTCCATGGGATAATAAGATGGATCAGCGAGCCAGGTGCTCGGCACAAACAACCTCGTAATTTCAGGTGACGATCTTTGAGCAGCTTGGATGACGTGATGCCAGAAGTCGCTGAGAATGATTCCGGCCGTTTCGAAATCGCAGTAGCAAATGAGCAAGCTGGATGGAGACATGAAAAGGATATTAGTTGTAGATGATAAGCCAAATGTACGAACGTCGCTGCGAATTGGTTTGAGACGGCAGGGCTATGAAGTGGATGTGGCTGATGACGCGACAAAAGCGCTGCACAAAGTTGCTCAAAAGAGCTATGATGTATTGCTGTCCGATGTCCGGATGCCTGATATCGATGGGTTTGTCCTGGCATCGAAGGTGGCCGAAAGTCAGCCCAATATCCGGATCGTATTGATGTCCGCCTATGATTTTAAGGACTTTCAGGACCAGCACCAGAAGTTGGATGGCGTCCCAAAAATTTCTAAGCCATTCGAAATGGAACAACTGGTATCGGTCTTGGAGAACGTTCTTGCTGGGGAGTCGTAGTGAGAAATTCAAGCGATAATAGAGATCCCTGGCATTCGATTTCAGAAATTAATGGCGATTGAATATAGTCGCACAAAAAAACAGTCATGCTCGATGATGGAAGGGGGTGAAAAATCGATCGTTGAGCAAACGGAACGGACGAATCTTTATCTTTGATTCAGAAAACCACATTTAACTAGGAACTTATTTATTTTAGGAGATGCAACTATGGGACAACAGCAACTTTTATTACTGGTATTAGGCGCGATTATTGTCGGGGTCGCCATCGTTGTCGGCGTGAACATGTTCAGCACCAGCGCCGTGAATGCGAATCGGGATGCGGTTTTGCAAGATTGTATGACGCTCGCGACCCGGGCCCAGCAATGGTATCGGACGCCAGCGATCCTTGGTGGTGGCGGTCGCTCGTTTGCGAATATCTCATTGAACGCGATTCGTTTTCCAGCAAGCAATGAAAATGGTACATACGCATTTTCGAATGCAGGTGCAGACCAGGTAACCATCACTGGTACTGGTCGGGAGCCTCAATCTAATCCAGGAACCGTTACCATCATCGTGGTTCCAGATTCAATTCGAACGCCAACTTTTGGTGGTGGCTGGCAATAAATAGGATAAAAGTGCCACAAGGGCAGACAGGAGTTCCTGCCTGCCCTTTGTTCGTAATAGAGGATGGGCAATGCCGGAATTTCGTTACATGGGTCTGAGTCTGGCTGGGAAACCGGTGCAGGGCGTCATTTATGCAGATAATCGCTGGGAGATCAAAAAGAAGCTCCAGGAAGTGATCAAAGAGCATCGGATCAATATCAACAAGGTCGAAAAGAAGGTGACCTATATCTACAAGGTCCGTAAAGGCACGGATAAGCCGATTGTTGGGGAGCAACGAGCGTTCAATCGGTCGGAAGTGCAGCGAGCGTTGCTCAATATGGGGTTTCAGATCATCTTCATCCGAAGGAAATTGTTCGAATTCAAGGCCAAGGTTCCCACTCAGGATATCGTGATTTTCGTTCGGCTCTGCGCCGATCTATTGCGGGAAAAGTTCCCCTATGATGAGATTCTGCAAAGCTTAGCCAATGACACCAGCAACCGCACGTTACGCGATACTATTCGCGAGATTCACAAAGACCTCAAGTTAGGCAAAGAGGGTTTTCAGGTCTACGGCAAACATGCCAAGGTGCTGGGCAAATTCACTGCCCACATGCTGGCGATCGCTTCCACCAGCGGTAATATGGAGCAAGTATATGACAGCACTGCCAAATATCTCACGCGGGATGCCGAATTTAAAAAGAGCATTCGCAGCGCGCTGTTTATGCCCATGATCGTGCTGGTCGCCATTATCGCTACGTTTATTTTCTATCTCATGTACATTTTCCCGCAGATGACCGATATGATCGCCAAATATAATATCGAAATCCCCCCCATCACCAGGGCGTGTATGGGGATCAATCAATTTTTGCAGGACCATGTGTTGGTGCTGCTGGCGGCCATCGCGGTCCCGAGCGCGCTGGTATTGAGATTTGTGCAAACGCCAAAGGGACGGGTGCTATTGCATCGCATCATCATCAAGATACCCATCATCGGTCCGTTGTTGCATAAATCCAGCATTGAGATATTTGCCCGTGTGTTTCATGCATTGTACAGCGGTGCTGGGGAAAATATCAATGTCATTAAGACGGCAGCCAGCGCCTGCCGCAACGCTTATATCGAACAAAAGATCAACGATATCGTGATCCCGATTATGCTGCGCGAGGGCAGATCCTTTACCGAATGTCTGGAAAAAACCGGGGTTTTTCCCCAGAATGCCATTCATCGTTTTCGCGCTGGCGAGGAATCAGGAACGTTACGGCAATCGGCGCTGCAATTAGCCGATTATTATGAAAAAGAAACCACCCACAAAATGAGCCGGGTGGTGGATTTCATCAATCTGGCTATTTCGATCCTGGTCACGATTTTAATTTTGATTTTAACTTTGATTTCATCGGAAATTGGGCTCGTGTCCCCTTCAACCACAAATATGATTCACTGATAATTTACTGATATTGGATGGAGTCTGGCGTCCCATGGCCGTTAGGCGATGCGCCAGCGAAACATGCCAATTATCAACCAAGGAGCGTGAATCCATGGCGGTCGTTTACAACCGTATCCTGGACAATTTGATCCAGAAGAAGATCGTTACCCATGATATCTGCCGGATGGCCCTGCAGAAGATCAAGCAGGAGGCTGGTGGCAACGGGGATATCGTGACAACTGGCCAGCGGTTGTTACAGGTATTGATCGATGATTTTAAGATCGATCGGCATCTGGTCTTTCGCGAGATCGCTCAGTTGTATGCGTTTCGAGAGATCGATTTGAAGCGCGAGGAGATCACCGATGAACGCATCGAATTCATCCGCAAGATCTTTTATGATCTACCAGAAGAAACGCGCAATTTGCTGATTACTAAAAAGGTGTTGCCATACAAATTTCATGAATACAATAAAAATGTGCTGATCTTTGTCGCAGCGAATCCCATCGATCGCTCCATTTATTCTTTAATTCGGCAGGTAGCCGATTTTAAGCAGTTCGAGATCGTCTATGCGCGGCTGGAAGACATTGTGGAGTTGATCGAGAAGGTTTCTTATTATCAAAATGAGTTTCTGGCCCAGATCCAGGAATCGCTGCAAAAAATCGAGATTCCGGATGAGGAAGAAGCTGGCGGTTTGGACGAGGCCGCACTGGATGCCGAGATCAACCGCAGCAGCCTCACCAACTTGGTGGAGGGAGCGCTGGTCGAGGCCGTGCGCCGGGGCGCCAGCGATATTCATGTGATCCCAAAAGAGGGCAACCTTACGGAATTTTACTTTCGACTGGATGGCAAATTGCAGCTTTGGTACACCCAAGATAAGGTGAAGCCCGAGGCAGTGGCCGCAGTGATTAAAGATCGCTCCATGAATATCGACCGGTTCGATCGCTCCATCGCGCAGGATGGCTATATTCAGCGCAAGGTCGATGGCTATTTTATCCGCTATCGTGTTTCGGTGATGCCCATTGTGACCAGCGAGTTCTCGCGCCGGTTCGAAAGCATAGTGATCCGCGTATTGGATGATCGCAAGGTGATCACCAATCTGGACGACTTGGGCCTTCAACGTCAGGCAGCGGCTGATTTCAAACGGGCCATCAGTCAACCCCAGGGCCTCATCATCTTGACTGGTCCAACCGGTAGTGGAAAAAGCACCACCCTGGTGGCAGCGCTGCATTATGTGAAAGACCCCACAAAAAATGTGCTGACGGTTGAGGAGCCAGTGGAGTATATGATCCCTGGCACGCGACAGATCCGACTCAATCCCAAACTGAATTTCGATCAGGCGCTGCGCGCCATTTTGCGCCACGATCCCGATATCGTGATGGTAGGTGAAATGCGCGACCTCAAATCCGCGGAGATCGGCATCTCGCTGGCGAATACCGGGCATCTGACCTTTTCGACCTTGCATACCAATGATGCGCCCAGCGCCATCTCTCGATTGTATATGCTCGGTATCGAACCATTCTTAATTGCCAATGCGATTACTTTAATCATGGCACAGCGATTGATCCGGAAGCTCTGCCCCAAATGCAAGCAGCCCAATCCGCATCCCGACCTGGACCTGGCATTTCGGCTTGGGTTCACAGAGGAAGAATTGAAAACCACTACTTTCTATTCGCCGGTAGGCTGCAAAGATTGTTATGGCGGCTTCAAGGGACGAATCGCCATCATGGAGGCATTATTATTCACCAAAGAGATCCGACAGATGATTTTCAAGGCAGCCGAAGAGATCGATGAGGAGGCCATTCGCGAAATCGCGGTGAAGAAAAACGGCATGTTGACCCTCCGGGCTTCGGGGAAGGAACGAGTGAAAGAAGGGATCACCACGATGGAAGAAGTCATTGCTGCCACCGTAGAAACATGAGCATTGAATGTGAAGTTCGCACCCAGTAGCATACCTTTTTGCCTGCCTATTCTCCCCCTGACATGCGCACGGCGAACTTCACATTCAGCGCTTATGGAATGCTGGTTTTCCAGCAAGGTCGCTAAGCGTTGAACCAACGGATCATGGAAAAAAATTTTACAATCGCCGCAGGGTTCGGAGACAGTTCGCAGGCACGGCGATTTTTTGTGGCAAATCATTGCAATAAGAGCGAGCTGATGAGGTTGTCTCATGGGTGAACGAGAAATGATGTTGGTGCTGGGAGCGTTGATGTTTTTTACGGTCACCAGCCTATCAATCAATCGATTCTGCCTGACCAATAGCGAATTTATGATGCAAACGGAATTCGATTATTATGCCGTTTCATTGGCGCAGGGGATTATCGAAGAAGCCAAAACCCGGGCCTTCGACGTAGCTGTCGAAGGGACGCCCCTGCCGCTCAGTTCGCTCCCGGGAGCTTTTACTTATCCCCCATCCCCTCGGTGGGATGAGCATTATCCCAATTTCTCTGATGTGGATGATTATCATGGCTTGAACCTGAACATCAACGCCAGCGTCAATGGCTCACTGGTAAGTTACAACATCCGCGTGGTCGTGGGATACGTCCGAGAGACCGATTTGAATACCGTTGTCTCTTATCGGACCTTCCATAAAAAAATGACGGTCACCGTGACCAGCACCTATCTGCGAGCCCCGGTGGTGCTCAGCCATGTGTTCAGCTACTACCAGTTCGATTAATTTCGCTCATTCGCTCTTGGTGCAAAACTCCAATACCAGGCAGAAATGATAAGCCTGAATAGCCAGGCATCTTTATTATTTAAGTTCAACGAAAAACGTGGCTTTTAAAATATTCCTGGATTCGTAGGAATGACAATGCTTCATCGCATTCCACATGGTACAACAGAAACGAATTCTGTCAATGGTCCCCAGCAGAGAAGGCTGGGAATTTAGGTAGCGCAGTTCAATGGGTGATGATCATGTCGTCGCATCTCAACCTGATTGGAAGCATCATCATCGGCGGTTTGGTTCTTTTGATGATGGTTCGATTCAATAGCTCATTGAGCGAGACCTCGAAGGAGCAGACGTTGAACGCGCTCACCATCGAAAACAGTGCTGCTATCATCCGATTGATCGAATTCGATTTTAATCGTATGGGTCTTCGGGTAGCGATGAATACCAATCCTATCATCCAGGCCGATTCTACGCGGATTACATTTTTATCGGACATCGATTCCAATGGTGTGGTGGATACTTTGCGATATTTTCTCAGTGATACTACCGCTGCTGGTTTTACCGTCAACCCACGCGATCGGATCTTGTATCGGCTTGTCAATCACCAGACCCAGCGCGATGCAGCCCTGGGTGTCACTCATTTTCGGATTCGCTATTTGGACAGCTTGGGCTACACCACGACCAATATCGCTCAGATGCGCACATTTGAGATCAGACTCCGGCTCGAAAGCATTGCGCCGTACGATCAACGATATTCTTCTTTTTATTGGGAAACTCGGATTAGTCCCCCTAATCTGGACCGATTTTAAAGGGAGATGTTTCTCATTTTTGGCTTCTGTTGCCGAACTCGACAATTCGCGCCTGAACCAAGATAGCACTATTTGACGTCACCCCGGCCTTTTCGTGGAAGAAGATGGACTCTTTCCGGGCGAAGTGCCCGCAGGGTAAGAAGCGGGTGGAGGATGAGGTATAAAAAGCACGAATTGAAATTATTGTCTTCGTTTCTGCTTTTGTTGTTTTCGTTCAGAAACTCATGAGATATAGATCCCAAATCCCTTTAATCCCAACCGACGGTTGCAAGATGGCAGAACCAGCTCAACGGAAGCGGATTATTCGGAACGGAGAAATGAGATGGTCGCCATTTCGCAAGCGCGTAAAGATGGCATGGCATTCAAACCTTCGGGGTCATCCGCGGCCTCGAAGGTTTTGAATGGCGAAGAATGGAATAAAGGACCAAGGTGCAATGGGAAAAACGCTTTTAATATTGGCGTTGGGCTTCTCAGCCCTGTTCGGAACCATGGCGTTGAATATGAGCCGTCGCAGCCTGGATTCCAGTCAGCAAGCGGCTAATCAATATGCGAACACCGTGGCGCGGAATGCGGCCACCAGCGGCATCTATATGGCGCTATCGCGGCTCTATCGCAATACCGCCTGGCGCTCGGGTTATCAGAACCTAAACCTGGGAGGCGGTACTCTCAATGTGGAGGTTCAGGACCACAATAATGATCCTACGCTGTCCACGATGGAACTGCGAGTGGTTTCCACAGCGACATACTTAAATGCCACGAAAACCATTCAGGTGATGCTGGGCGTTCCGCCAGATCTGGCCGACTTAGCCATTTTTGTCACGGATACGATCGTCGACGTAACGGCACTTAATGAGAGCCGCGTCCCAGACCCGACATTAGCCATTCAGAACGCTCCAGAAATGCTACCATTTGACAAAACCAGTCTGGTAGCCCTGGCCACGGCGCAAAATCATGTGATCAATGGCAATTTTACGGCGCCAGATAACTGGCCCACCAATGATCCGACCAAGGATTTTTATTGGGATGCATCTCACGATATCCCGAACGTTACTCATGTGAAAGGCAATTTGACAGTGAATGGCTCTACGCAAATCTACGGGATTTTTGTGGTCGAGGGCAATGCAACGCTCCAAGGCAACTCGCGATTGGATGGAGTCCTCTATTTGCCAAACCCTGGTACCATTGTCATCCATGGTGGTGGCGATCCAAAAGAAAGCACAATTACTGGCGGAGTTTTCGCCAATGCCGCAATGTACGGCACTGGAAATCACATTACCGTTGAATATAAACAGGAATTCATGGCCATATTCGGAGAATTTCAACTGGCGAAAAATATGTTCATGGTAAGTTGGGTGGAGTCACCCAGTTCCAATTAGATCAAAACATCCCAACGCGACATTTCTATTCAGAATTGGGTGCGAATGCGCTTTGTCGCGCTGTATTGGTAAAAAATTTTTTAATCAAGGCATTGTTGATATCCAGTCCTCCATCCCCCCGATGGATGTATTCAGGAGTGGTGTTTGAAAATTGTGGTTTCATTAGAGAAATGAAAGATGAGTTTTAGACAGTTTATCTTTATGGTTAAGGCAATATGGAAGCGGTGAGACGTCAGACAGACATCGATAATGCAGCAACCATTCTCCGACATTTGGTGGGTCAAATTCCAGAGATGAAATTTGGTCAGGACCGCCACCAATTCATCCAGAAACTATTGTCGGAGCAATCGGAAACAGTGAGAAAAATATTAAGAAACAAGTTAGATCATTTTCTGTATCTGATGATCCCCAAAGAAGCCTCCGACATCGATCTTGGGGGAACTGGTTGTCAGGGAAAAATCTGGTATCGAATTTATGGTGATAAGCAACCCGATGCTAAACTCGGCAATTATAGCACCGATGAAACCGATATCTTGATTTTGAACCTGTTGAGCGATAAAGATCAACAGTTCTTGTTTAATCATCGTTATATCGATTTTTCATATACCACGGTGCAGAACGGCACAAAATATCGGTTTCGAGCCACGGCGTATTATGATCTGAGCAACCTGGCATTAAACATGCGGCTGATCCCCAATCAGATTCGTCCGCTCAGTGGGCTGGGGCTACATCCTGAAGTGGTAAAACTGCTGAGTTTGAAGTACGTCCAGCGCGGGCTGGTGCTGATCACCGGTATCACCGGTTCGGGCAAAAGCTGCACACTGGACACCATAATCGATGCGAATAATCGAACCTGCAATGCCCATATCGTGATCATTTCAAATCCCATCGAATATGTCCATGATTCCATTAAATCGATTGTAAGGCATCGCGAAGTGGGCAGGGATGTGCTATCTTTCAAAGAAGGAACAATTCAATCCTTGCGTCAAGATCCGGACATCATCGTATTGGGTGAAGTGCGCGACCCAGACACAATCGCCACGGTATTAGAGGTAGCCGATAGCGGTCACAAAGTATTTACCACGCTGCATACCTCATCGGCCACCGAGAGCATCGATCGCATTTTGGGTGAGACGCCACCGGCCGAGCAGACCCGCATTCGCGAACGGCTGGCTGATGTGTTAGTGTGCGTCATCTCACAGAAATTGGTGCCCAGCCTGGATGGAAAATTGGTTCTGGCAAAAGAAGTATTGGTTGCCACGCCAGCCGTCAAAACAGCCATCCGCAATAACAACACCGATGAAATTTACCAATTGATCTATCAATCTGGTCATCTGGGGATGATCACCATGGAGCAGGACCTGGTGAATTTGTACCGCGCCGAAAAGATCTCTTATCAAGAAGCGTATAGCAATGCCAATATTAAAAAACGGTTTGAGGATTTGGTCCGATATTATAAGATTTAAGAGCAGCCATGAGAAAAGAAGCTATCGGGATCGCAATCAATGGACGGGAGGTAAAGATCGCCCATGTGTATCGCGATAAGTATCGCCTTGGAGTCGATTATTTAGAGAGTGGGCTGTTTGCTACCGATATCGATGCAGAGCTGAAAAGCAAAGAGAAGCAGCCGCTGGAGAACGAACAGTTCGATCAGGAAGAAGATCTCTTTGCGGCCAAAACGCCGTATGCCGGCCGAACCCCACTGGAAAAACCTGGAGGCGCCCGCGATAACGTTGACATCCTCTTCTCCTTACTGTCGAAATTTGGCGCCCGAAAAATCAAAGTTGCCTTTAATATTTCACCAACCCTGGTGACCTATCAGGATCTGGACACGCATTTGGATTATAATAAAAACGTGTTCAAGAGCAACCTGAAAAAGAAAATCGAAAACTGGAAACGGGGCTTTAATGCGCTGGAAAACGTTTCGGTGATCACCCGGCGCGATGGCACCCTATGCAATGTATTCTGCGAAAATTCCAGCCCGCCAATTCTGGAACTGCTGGAGAATTTGAATAACTTTTTCAAGGGAAATTTCTTCTTGGCCTTGATGGACTCGAATGAAGTCTCATTGGTCAATTTGGCGCGGGCCGGTTACGACTTCAGCGATCCAAGCCAGATCACCGCTATCGTGCAAATCGAGACGGAGTTCAGCCGCATCATTTTCATGAAGGGCGAGGATATTCTGACGGTCTCTCCCATTATCAATGAGAGCTTCAACCCAGATATCAACAATATCATTTATAGCAAGATCATTTATGAGCAGGATAATTTGAATATCCCAGACATCACTAACATTCTTTTAGCTGGGAGAGCAAGCTCAATTACCGCCAAATCGTTTTTCGAAAAGAAATTTCCTGGAGCAAAAGTTGGATTTATTATTGCCCAGCCGTTGGCAGAAACACTGTCGACTCAATACAGCCGCGAAGACTTGTCCACCTTTGCGATACCGATCTCGCTGGCATGGAAGGTGGTGGATTCCAATAACAGCAACTTTTTGAGAACGAATTTGCTGCCCACTCAATTTATTGAGCGGCAAAAGGTGCTCACCCTGTCACTGGTTGGATTTCTGTTGTTGGTGCTGTTAGGGCTGACGACCTTTTATATTACCTGGCAAATTACCTCGAAAAAGATCGAGCTGCGCCGACTCCGGCGGGAGAGCGTTTCGCTGCAAGAGCAGATTAATAGCAGCGAATCCATAGTCAATCGGGTCTATGAGATCGAAGCGGAAATCGCCCGATTGAAAAAGCATATCGTTCAAAGCGACAGCCTTAGCGCTGGCTCAGATCAGCTCATGCTATTTCTCGAAAAACTCAATCAAAGTGTCCAAAGAATCAACTCCATCTGGGTTGAAGAGCTGAGCAATACTCCCAGCGGTGTTTTGATCAAAGGTATTGCGTTGAAACGCAACGATGTGCCCTGGTTGTCTGAAGAATTGGGCGGGGCCAAAATCATTAAATTGATTCGGAATGGGAGCAATGGACAGGGATTTGCCTTTGAGATGGAAGCCAATTGGCCCAAATCGGCCTCACCCTCGAGTGCTCCCAATCCGTCGGAGCCCAGTTTGTCGCCGCGCATCAATGAAACTGTCTCCGCAGAACCGAAACCGCTCCCGTTCCGTCTCGGAGAAAGCGAAACCAACCTTGCTGCTAACAATGCGGCGGTTGCACAAAAGAAGCCAGAACGCTCTGACCTCAATCCATCGGAGCGATCCGTTCCGGCGACAAACCCCTCGCCGGAGCCATTGAAGGAAAGCCAGGCAGGGAATATATCAGATGAAACCAACACATCAAAGATGACCAGTCTTGGCTCAAATCCCAGTGCTGCTTCATTGGCCGAGACTCCCAGCCGATCGCTTCCTTCAGCCGGGGAGAACGAATTGGGATTTGCAAAAGCTGTGGCACGTGCCACTGGGGCCAGCGCACAATATACAATTCAAATCAGCGCCCATGCCAATCAATTTACTGCGAATAAAGAGGCGGAGGCGCTGCGCGCTCGCGGCTTCGAGGTGTACGTGACGAAACTGCCGCAATCAAATCGGCTAATTCCCTATTGGGTTTGCCTGGGCCATTATAGCTCGTATGATGAGGCGCAGCAGCAGCTCGACCAATTGAATCGTGTCATTCCGGGTGAACATGCGATCGTTCCATTGACCAATAATAGCTCCAGCCCAAGGCTGGCGATCCCAGCGGTTCAAAAAACCGTCTCCCCGGCTAACCCAGAGGCCGCGCCGGTCATCACGAACTTAACGAATCAAAAGCTTGGCCCAGCGCCAGCCGCTTCCCAACAAGATCAATATGCTTTAGCCCCTGAAGCAGGAAAATTCGTCATTCGAATTAGCGCGCACGTTACGCCGTTCACCGCCAACAAAGAGGTGGAATATTATCGCGCTCATGGGTATCAAACATACGTCACTCGATTGCCAAATTCCAGCCCTGATATCCCCTACTGGGTATGCCTGGGCAATTTCGATAGCTATGCCGAAGCAAGCAATAAAATAAAAGAACTACTATAAAATATCCCGAGAAATTATGATATCATTCAATTAAAATAATGATCTGACCGATCATCGGCACGGATGCTTTGCGGAGGCCGAAGCGCTTTATTATCCATCAAGTGATCGGCCGACCATCCAGAGTTCAGCATTTAGTTGTTGGGTTCTTGATCCGCACGGTGCGGTCCAAGGATCCACTTTAAAACTGTATTTCAGAGCCAATGATGATATTCGAAGGCAAGACCAAAGAGAAATATATAGGACTGATTGAACGACCATGTATGCAAAACGTAATAGCATTACGATCGCCATCCTCTGGGTATTGATATTGAGTGCTGGGATTTTCTGGATCAATCACGAGAATAAGAGAATTCGGCAATCGAAAGCCCAAATCAATGACCTGCGCCAGAAATTAGATGGCTCCATTGAAGTGATGAAAGCGCTGGCTTCGGTGGAAGCGGAGTATCAGAGCTTGAAAGAGAAATATCAGTTCGCTCCAAAACAAATCTATGCCGCAGAGGAACCATCGTTTTCTTTGCATTATTTCAACTGGCTGACAACGACCTACCGGATTCCGCTCGAGTTCGATTTTGAGCTAAAAGATATGAGCAGCAAGGACGATCTGCTTACGTTCCGCTTTCTATTAGCTGGCGAGGGCAGCTATCAGGATCTGTATCGGTTCATCTGGTTCATTACCAAGCATCCGCTGCTCTATCAGATCGAGACTTTTCGGATCAATCAAGCGAAAGAATCGCCTGGATTGATCGAGTTCAGCATGATGGTGAAAGGCTTTTCGCTGAACCAGACCACTGGCTCGGTCTCGCAATTTGATTTTGAAAAAATCACGCCAATGGCGGAGAACCAGCAGTTTCATAATGCCTTTAAATCTTTGATCCAGACGCCGAAGCCAGAAGCGGTCCAAAGCCCATTCCGAACAGAAGCGCCAAAGATAAAAGCGATCACGGTGGATCCGAACCTGGTCGATATCGAAAGGGCGACGCTTCAGGCAGTAGCCAATGGCCGGGTCTACATCAAAGATCAGAACGGGAAGCTGGTCACGCTAAAATTGGGAGAAAAGGTGCGTTATGGCACATTGGTCAACATCAATCAAAGAAAGAGCGAGGTCGAATTTGCCTTAGATCGGGAGGGGACTCCAAAATCACTGATTTTGGGATTGGGGTATACAAAACAAGGTGGAGTGAAGGATGAGACAACGGGACGATAACATGACGGCTAACCTTAAAGTTCGGCTGGCGGCGCTATGTCTGGTTGGTTGGCTGTTGAGCCAAAGCGCACCATTACATTGCCAGGAACAGATTCCCAGAGAATATCAACCAGATGAATATATTTCGCTGAGCCGCGATCTTCCACTGGATGCCGCGCTGGAGATCATCAACCAGCTCAGCATGAAATATGAGAACAAAATGATCCTCGATCCTCAGGAACGAAAAAATAGAATCGGTGTGGTCGTGGATCACATGCACTGGAAGCAGGCGTTGGAATATATTTTGCGTTCCAATTTGCTTCAGTATGTGGAGCATCCCCGACATTATGAGATCACTGAACTGGTGGCAAAGGGGGGAGCGCCAGCCGCTGAAGAAAAAATCACCTATGAAACCCGCGAAATCGAAATCAAAGCGATTTTCTTTGAGGCTGATGCACAGGCGCTCTCTGAGGTAGGGGTCGATTGGAGCACGATCAGCAATGGCAAGGTGAAATTGAAAATCATCTCTAAGGCGGCCAGTAATGTCTCCGAAGACGTTTTTTCTGGGGCGGTCGGTTATGCGACACAGACCTGGGATGTGTTGGCGCTCATTAAGGCCTTTCAAAGCTCCAACAAAGGCCAGATTATCGCTACCCCTCAAATTCGAATTATGGAAGGGGAAGAGGGAAAAATCAAAGTGGGGAAAAACTTCTTTCTCACGACCCGCGACTTTGCTGGCAATACCCGCTACAGCGAATACGAGTCCGGCACCATCCTAACAGTGATTCCCCAGATTTTCACCAAAGGCAAATTATCGTTCATTCATCTTCAAATCCACGCCGAAAAAAGCGATGTGGTCCCTAGCTCCGGCACAGTGACAAAAAAAATCACTGAAAGCAAGACCCAGGTCATCCTGCTGAACGGAGAGGAGACAGCTATTGCTGGGCTGTTTTCTAACGAATTGGTGAGCGGCCGCAAGGGAGTGCCAATTTTAAAAGATCTTCCGTGGTGGTTTTTCGGGCTCAAATACTTGTTCGGTTACAACTACACCCAGGAGGTCAAAAAAGAACTGATTATCCTGATCAGAGCCAAGATCGTGCCCACTCTCTTGGATCGGCTCAAATCGAAAGTAGCAAGCAAAAATGAATTGCAACAGCGAAAAAAGGAGTTCGATCAGCGACTAAAGGAATTCAGAAAATAATAAAATGAATTGAAAGCGATTTTACCCATCGAGTTACATGATGAATAGATGACGGCCACGTGTTAGGAGTAAAAATCTCTGCCCATGGCTGGATGTTTTTTGTCCCGCGATGGGAAGTTTTTTCTACGCCCTTTAAGTCGATTTTAAAATGTACCTCTTCACTTGATTCGCCTTCAAATTATATCGAGGGGAATTTATATGAAAAACGCGCTGCAAATCATGGCAATTCTAATGATCGCTCTGTGGTTTTTAAAATGCGAACCAAGCGGCGAAAAAATCATCGGGTCACGGGATCATGACATCCATAGCGCCCATGCAACGCTACCGCAGATATTGGCCAATGGCATTGCTACCACCGAAATCGTGGCCAATGTCCGCACAAAAGATGGTGTGGCAGCAGAAAAAATAAGGGTTCATTTTGAAACCGATTATGGTCAGATCGATGAATATGCCATCACCGATAATGGCGGGAATGCCAAGGCCATTTTAACCAGCGCCGCCAGCGATACGGATATCGTCGCTACCGTCACAGCTATGGTAATCGACACCACATTCAGCCCTTTATCAAAATCGGATGCTCCTGGTTATCACGTGAAACTCACTATCCCGGGATTTGGTACAGATGATCGCAAAATAAAAAGCGCCGCCAAGGTAGAAAATCGCATGGATAATCGGGCGACGATAAAGGTCAAATTTCTCGGAGTTGATTTGCAGGCGATGGTGGAAGATTCTATCCTCACCGCCGATGGTGTTTCTGAGACGCGCTTGGAGATCCGACTGAGAGAGACTACCAGCCACAAAGCGATCGAAGATGCGGAGATTCGACTTTTGGCGATTCATGGCACAATTGAAAGCAGCACGAAAACGAACAATCAAGGAGTCGCCGAAGCTTATCTGAAAGCGGCCAGAAAAATTGTAATCGACACATTGTTCATTGCCTACGGGAATGAAATTAGTCGACGAATCGTGTTAAAATATCTAACTCCGAAGTTTGAACTTTATCCCAAAAAAGCCCGAATTCCAGCCGATGGAACCAGTAAAGTACAAATGATCGCGACGCTGAAAACACAGCAAAACACTCCTATCGTTGGAGCAAAAATCCGGTTTTCGAGCACCAATGGCATCATTCCAGAATCCGTCCTCACTGATAATTACGGCCAAGCTGTTGCCAATTTGATTTCGGATTACAAACCAGATTCATCAGTAAAGGTTTTTGCGCGGTTCACTTCGTTGCGGGATTCTGCCCTCATCACCTTTGGCGCAATTGATGTGAGTTCCATCCACATCAGCTCAGATGGTGAACCTATAATCCGAGATGGAAAGGCGACCAAGCAGTTTAGCCTTTATGCGAAGAACTCCATGGGATTACCCGTCCCCAATATTGTGATCAATTTAAAAACCACCCATGGCACGGTTCCAGAAACTGTCGTTACCGATCATACTGGCAGCGCGTTCTTCCAATTCGAGGCAGACGCTGGCACCACCGATGCCACTGCCACTATCACCGCCTCGGCTGGCAGCGTCCGAGCCAGCCAAACCATCAAACTGCTGGGCATCACCATGGTGATCTCCGCCAACCCAGCTTCCATTCTGGCCGATGGCAAAAGTACTGCCACCATTCGGGTGGAACTGAAACAGACCACCTCCCACGTGGCTGTACCCAATCATAGCATCACATTTGCCGCCAATGTCGGCCTCATCGCCACCACGGCCACCACCGATCATCAGGGCGTCGCCACGGCCACCTATACCGCCAGCACCACCCCAACCATCGCCACCATCACCATCAGTTGCGGCGCATTAATCGGGGAAACAAAAGTTGCCCTATTGGCCAATTATCCCAAAACCATCACACTCAACACAGACTCCGAACCAATCCTCCGCGATGGCATCGCCACCAAAACCATCACCCTGACCGCCACCAATGAACTGGGACAACCCGTCGCGAATGTCCTGGTTAACCTCCAGGCCAATCTCGGATCCGTGCCCAGCTCCGTCATCACCGACCAGCAGGGAACTGCCAGCTTCAAATATACCAGCGACGCTGGCACCACCGATGCCACTGCCACCATCACCGCCTCGGCTGGCAGCATCCAGGCCAGCCAAACCATCAAACTGCTGGGCATCACCATGGCGCTGTCAGCTAATCCAGATTCCATCGCAGCAGATGGCAAGTCTACCTCATCAATTCAAGTGGAGCTTAAACAGACGAGCTCTCAAATTGCACTGGCAAATTACCCAGTGAGTTTTTCGGCAGATAACGGCACTATTCCCGCACATGAGAATACCAATGAACGAGGCGTTGCCACTACAACCTATCAATCCAGCACCAAAGTTGGCTGGGCGAATATAACCGTGACAGCAGGTCAACTCAGCCAGAAGATTGTGGTCTACCTGTTCGATAATTATCCAAATAGCATCGTGTTAGCAACAGATCAAAATTTCATCTCAGTGAAAGGAACAGGTCAAATCCAGCAAGCGATAATTACAGCAACCATATTGGGTGTTACTGGTCAACCAGTAGGCAACAACTATGGCGTGAGGTTTCGAATTGTGAATGGCCCTGGCGGTGGAGAGATGATAGAGCCATCAGGATCAACCCCAACGGAAACTATGGTGATTCGGACCATAAACGGGATAGCCCAAGCCAAACTTTTGGCTGGTACTGTTTCTGGAACCGTTCAGGTTCAAGCCGAGCTGGTCGATTACCCCTATATCAATGCTCAAACGACCAATATCGTTATTCGCTCTGGCCCTGCCTACATGTGGGTCGATTCCACCAACATCAACCACGTCATTCAACACGCCACTTTAACAATTGAATCGGGCAAATTCAACGTCTTCTTTGCAAATCCGGTTCATGAAATAAAAGTGACCGCTTACTTTGCTGACAAATATAATAATCCGGTGGAGAATGGGACTGTCGTCTATTTCACCACTACAGGTGGCATGATCACGACGAACGCCGTAGTGAACGAACAAGGAAAAGCAGAGGTCATTCTCCAGGATGTCAATCCGTTCCCGTATCTGAAATCCAGCGATCCGAATCAGTTGACGGCGTTAAATATCCCAAACCCCAATAATGAAATTTACAATGATTCCTTGAAACTGCCCACGGATATCCCAGATTTCGAATTCAGTGAGGTATATAATAGCATGGGCACATTGAAAGAAAACGATGGTGTGGCGGTTATCCTGGCATATACCTGGGGCAAGGATCAGAACAATAAAGACATCAAGGTGTGGGCCATCCACCGGATCGTCTTTAGCAGGGAGGTGATTGAATTTACCGCGAGTTCCAATCGTTCTGAGCTCGGTTTGAACGAGTCGGCCACGATAACTATTCGCGTCTACGATGTCCATGGCAATCCGGTGGCAGCAGGCTCTAAATTAACCGTGTCAACTGATGCCGGAAAGCTATCGGAAACAAATCTAATGCCCTCAGCTGAAAAATATGGCTATGGAGTGACGAAATTTCAGGTCACTCTGACCAATGATCTGAAGAGCACTGATGAATCAAAAACAGCTCATGTTACGATTGAATTGAATAGCCCCAACGGTGACGGGAAATTGACTATCCCCATCAAATTGAAGAATACGCTATGATTGCGGGCTCTCGAAGATTTGGATATCTGGGAAAAAAATGATGACAAGGTGGTGATCAAATTAGTTAAAGAAAAAACCTCATCATATAAATCCACAATCTGATGAAACAAATACAAAACGGTGCGATAGAGTACAACGCCACAGGCGCTAAATTCGGTACTCCATCGCACCACTTCTCCATGCTCCATGCGAAACCATTCGATGGAACTGTGGATTTGAATAATCATGGCCTATTGGGTCGGGGCGAAATTGATATTCGAGCGCCCCTGATAAATCACTCCGTCCGTTTGAAAATATGATAACCGAGTTCGGTCTTGATAATGTCGCTGATTTGACCCACGCTAAGTGAGCTAAGCGCTTTGTCCAACTCTGGTAAGAGATCGCCTTTGGTGATCAATCCCAAATCTCCGCCTCGGGCTGCGTTCGGGTCCTTGGAGCGCTGCTTGGCCAATTCTTTAAAATCTGCTCCTTCAGTGAGCAGCTTTTTGATCTCCTTAGCTTCGTCCTCCGTAGCGACCAAAATGTGCAGCGCTCGCATAGTGAAACCTGGGATATCAAAGCGGGAAGTGGTCAACGATTTTTTCCAGATGTAGCCCACCAGATGAACGGCGACCCAATTGCCCTGATCCTGAATGGCGATGACCCGGGTGCCCTGCGGCAACTGGCAGATCACTGAACCACCAGGAGAAAGCCTCAAATTTTCCATCGTTTCTTTGACATAAAGCTCATCCCCCTCTTTTATTTGCAATTGCCCCAGACTATTGGTCAATGGAAAGAAAAGCATTACCAGGAACAGAACCCCAATCAGGCGTCTCATGAATAAATCTCCTTCATTTGAATTTGTTAAGAAAGCTATTGACTGTTTGGAGGTCAGGAATGCCAGACCTCCCTCCGAGTTGTGTACATTTTAAGGCTGCCACAGCGCTGGAAAATCTCAAAATCTTCGGAAGCTCCCAATTTTCCAGCAGACCAAAAATAAAAGCGCCATGAAAGACATCACCAGCACCCGTGGTGTCCACCACTTTCACCGGAAACGCTGGCTGATAATAGCTGCTCTGCTGATCGGCACCATAGCATCCCCGACTGCCACAGGTGACCACGGCCGCAGTGGCACCTCGCTGCACCAATTGCTGCGCAACCCAGGGATAATTGTTACTGCCAAAATATTGTTGACAAAACCGCTCCGAAACCACTGGATAATCGACCAGCGCGAGCATGGCCTCCATGTCCTGTCGCTGGCTTCCAGCATCGAGCACGGTTTTAGTTCCATGGGCTTTTGCCCAATGAAGCAGCGCAAATGTCGCCTCGGTATCGCGACCATCGATCAATAAGTACCTGGCGCTTCGTACGTGCGCCAGATTCAGCTCAGAAACAGCGATCGGGCGATAGCGACTGCTATTGAGCACAATGGAGCGCTTGCCATTGGATGCATCGATCCAAATGAACGCCTGCTGCGTCGGGATATTTGGATGGATCATCAAGCCGCTTATATTAACGCCATCACGGGTAAATTCGTTCACTAAAAATTTGCCGTTCGCATCGTCCCCGATCCGGCCAATGAAGCTGACATGCCGTCCCAGCCGCGCTAACGTGGTTAATGCCGTCGCTACCGGACCGCCGCCCTGCATCGAAAATTCCAACGCCTCTGTTTTTTCATCCAATCCAGGATATTTTGGGACCAAACAGAGAAAATCCACAGCACAAATTCCAAATCCAATGCAATCGAAATCCATTAGCCGTACCCTCGCCCCTTTATTTTGCCATCGCACTGATCCTGACTACAACCTCGGTACGAATCTATTTTCCCCAGTTTCTCCCCATACGTCGTTTTCAATTTTCCATGCACCAAGCACTCCGGCCTTCCGTCTTGCCAGCATACCGCGATTTTGCGCTCATATCATTTGACTTTTCTATCAATCTTCTATTCCACCCTCCCATTCTTTTCTGGCATTTCTTGCCGCTCCGACCACGAGATCGAATCGAGCCAGCCCCCATGACCCGTCACCAGCTCCAAGGCCTTGAAGGCCGCCTGAGCGTTTTGCTTTACAATGGCAGAAAGATCTGGTTTGCTTGGAAAAAAGCTATCTCCGGCCTCGATCAGCAGCGAGGGAACCCCCATCTTGTAAAACATCCACGACGAACATTGACCCACCATATCATCCAGCGGCGCCGTTTGATAATGATCCCCATCAGAGTTTTTGCTTATCTGGTCAGCAATACGTTCCGCCAGAGCGGCTAACTGATGCGGTCGGCCGATGGCAGCAGGATATAATACCTTTTGTCCGGCGCTGTGGAAATCTAAATGGAGCGCAAATCGGCACTGCTCGGCCAATTGTCGGATCGCGATGATCTCGGGCTCAGAAAACGGTGATGGCCCGCAATAATAATAGCTGTGCGGAGAATGGTCAGCCTTCATGCCCCAGTGGTAATCGTAATTGCGGTTCAGATCGACACCATCCTCTGCCGGGGAAAAGCGACCATCGCCGTTATTGTCGCGCAGATTCTTTCGCCAAATTAATCGGGAACTATCCGAAAAAACGACACGATATCCATCGGGATTAACGACTGGCACAATCCACACCTCACCGTTTTCCAGCCAGTTTTTGACCTTTGGATCGTTGGGGTAGTTTTGGCAGAGATGGCTCATGACATGAATGCAGATCTCCACTCCCACTGGCTCGTTGGCGTGATGGGCAGCGGTCAATAATAGCGACCGGATATGCTTTTGATTCATTGGCAGGGCAGAAATTCTGATCCCTCGGATCGGCATCATCCAAAAGCTGCTCGCCCCAATGGTATGCACGGTGGCGAGGGAGGGATAAGTTTGCTGCAAATGCTCCAGGATCGAATCCACCTGAGCCAGTCGATGAAATCCCTGATCGAACAGTTTCGTGGATTCGATATCCACCACCAGCTCGGGTTGCAACCCCGCCTGCTGGAGCGCGAAGAATTCTTTCCAACCAGCTGTAAATTCCACATAACTGGCTCGGGCAAGGTCATCCCGTGGGCCCAGGAACTGCTGCGCTATGGCGCGCTGGGCGTCATTTGTCAATCGGACCCCGATCCGAACCTTGTCCATCCGCTGTTGCTCATAGCGCGTCAGTATTACTAAAGCACCAGCCAACAGGATCACCAACCAAGCGGCAGCCAGTGTGATCATTCGAAATGGCTGAATCATGGTCGCTCGCAATTTGGTTTCTCTTTCATAGTCAATACAGCTCTGCTGTGATGGCCGAGAGACGGCAATTGCTATTTTCTCACTCACAATAATCTATTAAGCCGATCGATCAGAACAAGCCATGATCCTTTGCTTGAGATTATGGCTTCGAACTTGCCGTTTATCGGCTGAATTTCAAGGACAATCTCCGAATCGTATGACTGGATAGCGATCGGTCCGCATGGTCCCTGCTGAACAGTCCAACGCGGGCAGGGGCCGCGATGTTATTTCAAGACCACCATCTTTCTGGTCGCTCGAAAGCCATCCGCTTCCAGCCGATACCAATAGACACCGCTGGTCAGCGAGCTGGCATCGAATCCCACCTGGTGCGTGCCAGCCGGAAAACGGCCGTTCACCAAAGTTGCCACCTTCGCCCCTCGAGCGTTATACACGTCTAATTTCACGCTGCTATCATTTGGCAATGCAAACGAAATTTTGGTGACAGGGTTGAAGGGATTGGGAAAATTTTGGTGCAACTCATATCCCTTGGGCCGAGCCGCTTCCCCATCGTTCTGGATGCTGGTCGTGATATAATGGGCTTTGAAATCATCGAGATAAATGGCCCCGGCGTTCTTCTTATTTTCATCGGTTTCTGCCAAATAAATCCGCTTCCAGGTGATAGGAAAAGTCATTTTAGCATTGGGGTTGCTCCAGTGGATGATGGCGCTGCGCAACGGCACACGCAGCGATTTCCACGAGTTATTCCAATTGATTCCTGGAGTCGCTTCAGTAAAGTTGACCAAAAATTTTTCGCCATCGGCGTCATCGAATTCGCCTCGCAACCAATGGCCTTTTCCGTCACCGCATACCCGGATTTCGATCTCCTCGGGTGATCCAGCGATGGGGATAGAACAATTCAAATAGAGCGCACTGGTACCGCCGGTGGTGAGGCTATATTGCAGCCGAGCCGATGACGGGCTGGAGATGTATAGAGTTGAATCTAAGTCCACTCGACATTCGGAAAGATTCACCCGGACGCCAGAGAGCGACCAATTGCTCAACGATCGAAAGTCATCGATAATGACCACGGAGGCGACGCCGACAAACACGTCTGCCACACCCACCACGCCTTGGTAAGCAGCGGAGACCTGACCTTGTCCCTGCTGGATCGCTCGAAAAACGCCCTCGGAAGAAATCGTGCCGATATTCCCGGAAACGGTCCACTCATAATCACCTGGTGCCAGTGCCACGAGGTTGCCGCGGCGATCTTTAGCGATCGGCACCATGGCCTGGCTTTCTCCAACTTTAAGGATCAACGGATTCGGCAATAATTCAATGCTCGCCACCTGAATGACAAACACTCTGGCAGAATCCTGGATCGTGCCGTAGCGGGCATAGACATAGCCGGAGTCCTGATTCTGCCCAGCGACAAATAAGCCGGTGCGATCGATCTGGCCAAGTTGCGGGGAACACTCCCATTGAATGGAATCGGCCGAAAAGCTCACCGAATTATAATACTGGTCATAGCCGTTGACCCGAAACTGGAGCGATTTTCTGGCCGGGATAAACGCTGTGACAGGAATCACATCCAATTGAGCCAGAGGACCGGTGGGTGCTGTGCTGATGACCAATACTGCATTCGAGACGGCTCGCTCCCCTGAGGCATCCGAAGGTCGATTAACCACTTGGTGACGAACGACCATGGTCGTGGAGCCACCGCCATCGAGGTTGATCCCCTGGTAAATTCCCCATTGCCGCATATACTCGGCCAGCTCAAACAGCGACATCCCGACGCTATAGCCGGGCTGGCGACCATCCACGGCAAACAAGTACAGCTTGGTGGAATCGCTGTTGCAACCGATTGCCGTGCGCGGATGGCGATCGTAAGCAAATGCCCCAGAGACGTGCTCTTGTTCCCATTCGACCGAAACAGCACCATCTCGGATCAACCGCGGTGTACCACCGATCATTTGTTCCAACCGATCCAGAATGGGCGGCAATTGCATGACAATCGCAAAAGTATCTCCCACAAAAATATTGCGATCTAAAAAATATCTCGCCAACAAATGTCCCGACAGGACCAGCCCATCGAATGGGATCGGATTATTCCCATGCCCGGGCTCTAACAAACTATCCTTGCTGATTGCGACCAAGCGCAGGGTATCGCCCACCATGGATTGGTCATCAAGGAACTTGGCCGTCACTTCGGTTCCCCAAAAATTCGTGCCTGTGTTTGACCCATAATAGCGATTGAACACCACCAGGTCATCTGTATCGCGGATCTCATTGATGCCAGAAATCGGCATCGTTCGCTTATTGGGGGCAATCACCCAGCCCTGAAACGACACAATATCAAAATAGGGGTGGTTCGAAGCAGAAATCCCGAAAACTGAGCGGCTGGCCGGATTCTTTAAGATGAGCCCGTTCAACACCTGGGTGCCAATGGGAACGCCCCGACTATCATAAAAATCTCCATTCACGGCGCCAACCACCCGATGACCCTCCCGATCATTGCGTCGCGCCATCGATGATGTGGTCTCATTCCCTGCTAACAGATCGCGAGCCTTCACTGTCTCCAATTTGATCCAGGGATTTGCGAGATCGATTTCCAGCACCTGAATGTGCCAGGGGCCAACCGATCGATAATCGTGATAATAAATCACCCCGGGACCGACCGGCCGATGCTCGATAATCTCCGCTGCTGAATCGTGTGCCGATATGAGCACCAGAATGAGCACACAAATAATTTTTCTAACAATTGCCATAAGCCCTCCATCGAATGTCAGGTTGTCTGTCCAATGATGTATTAATTCCACGGATTGATAATTTCCATAACGCATCCAATCTCTCATTTTGGTCGAGCGCTCATGGAGCGTGGGTGCGGGGATGAGAAAGAACGCGGGCTCAGTCGCCAACATGCTGCATCGTTTTGACGAATGCCGTGACACAGAGCTTCATCGCTGCTGATTACGGGTGAACTCATCCGCGCTGGGAACAGCCATGCTGATTCCATCGGAGGCCGTGCCAAGCTCATAATAGCCCATTTTGCAAGAAGCTGAAATAACGATCCTTGCCAATGATGATATGATCATGCGGCTGAACGTTGACCAATTTGCAAGCTTCCACCAACTTTTTCGTGATGTTCTTATCCTCCAGGCTGGGCGTGGGATCCCCACTCGGATGGTTATGCACGAACACGATTCCGGCCGCGGAATTATTGAGCGCCTCCCGAACGATCTCCCTGGCATTCACAATGCTTTCGGTGAGCGTGCCTTCAAAAATTGTGCGCTCCAAAATCAGATGATTGCGTGAGGTGAGCAAAATGATCTTGAACTCCTCGCGGTTCAAATCGCGCATATAGTGCCCGACCAAATTATAAACATCATCGCAGGTGTCAACTCGCATTTTGGCCTTTACCTGCTCGGCCGCCATCCGCTTGCCGATTTCCAACGCCGCTTTGATTTGCACGGCTTTTGTCTTGCCGATCCCAGCGATCTCGCATAATTCATTGATCGACCTGGCGTCCAGGCTCCGAAAACTGCCATATTTATGCAACAAGATCCGAGCTAAATCCACCGCCGATTGCTGTTTGTTGCCGGTCCTGAGGATGATCGCTAATAGCTCGGCGTCTTGCAGCTTATCCGCCCCATACTTGATCAATCGCTCGCGAGGACGCTCATGCTCCGGCCAGTCCTTGATCTTCAGCGTCTCGTTGTTCATCTCTCCCCTGCTCGCTGTGTTATTAGCCACAAGAAGATTGTTTTGCTAATCGTTTTTCATCTTGTAAAAGAGAGCTTTTCATTTCTGCAGAACCGAACAAGTTCATCATAAGCGAAAACCCTGTCCTAAAAGGTGAACGCTTATAGGCATAAGCAAAATTGAGCCGGTCAATTTCATGGTTCGCTGCGGTCAAGTTGCCATCAATATAATATTTCTATCAAGCAATGTCAAGCAAAATGTCGGGGATCCATCGAATGAAATGTTGGATTGACAGATGAATTTATTTGTTCGCAGATTCATTGAAATGCGTGGACCAGAAAAGGCTTCGTGCTAAGCGCGATTTTAGGGGGAATCTGGGTTCATCTTAGCGATGAAAACCGACCATCACGATACACAAATAAATGCAACAGCATCATGGACATTGGATTTGGTTCAGCATGGAGTTGGTGGGCTCAACATGCTCAGTTCTGTCCTGACAAGGCGTTAGCGGGCGTGCTCCCACAACAATTTAAATAAGGCCTCCCGCAGCAATTCGCCGCACACCCGACGCCGAAAATTTTCGTTCGATCGAATGTCGCTGATTGGATTCACTTCCTTTTGAAGTACTTGGCAAGCGGTGTCAATCAATGCTTCGGTGAGCACCTGGCGCTCGATCACGGCCTCGGTGGCTCGTGCCCGCCGAATTTGTGGCGTAACGCTTCCTGGGGCGATCCGAATCTCCTCGACGTTTCCATCCTCGCTCCAGCCCAAAACAGCCAACGACACCTTGCTGATGGTCAGCGCCTTTCGCTGCCCTACCTTGCGAAAATACCAGTAGCAATTTTTCTCTCGAGGAAATGGGATACGGATGAAGGCGATGTAGCGATGGCCAGCGAGGCTGGTCTCGCCGGGATTCCGCATCACCTGCTCGATGGTGGATATTTCAAATTGGCCGTTTTTTTGGGGGCCGATCCAGAGCTCAGCGCCCAGCACGCATAGCACCGGCAGGCTATCGCCAGCAGGCGAAGCATTGGCGATGTTGCCGCCTAGCGTCGCACGATTCTGAATCTGAACCGAGCCGATCTGCCGGCACGACTCGATTAACATCGGCAGCCGCTGCTGCAAGATCGGATGAGCTATGAGGCGACTGACTGGCACCGCCGCACCGATCAAGACCTGATCGTCCCTCACTTCCAAATGTTCACGAATTTCCTGAACGGCTGTAAGGTCTACCAGCGAGAGCGCATCGTTCCAATGCTGGCGTTGAACCATCAAATCCGTCGCACCGGCCACAAACGTCAGGTAGGTGCTATCCTCACGGATGATGCGATCCAATTCTTCTAATGATCGAGGTCGAAAAATTCGCTCCATCTACCTGCCTCCGATCGCTGATTGCCAATCCAACTTAATTTCATTTACTACGCTTTGTTGTTGTGACAAATCCATCACTGCTGCCAGGATCTTCGCATAACCAGTACAGCGGCAGATATTGCCTGCCAATTGCCATTTGATTTGCTCGAGAGATAAAGGTGGTGCCGCATTGGCTAATAGTGCGGCTGTGGACATGACAAACCCCGTGGTGCAAAAGCCGCATTGCACGGCGCCATGGTCTACATAAGCCCGCTCCAGCAGCGGAAACCACGGCCGTTCTCGCAGCCCCTCAATGGTGAAGATGTGACATTGATCCAACTGGAACGCTGGCACCAAACATGAGTTCACCGCCAGTCCATTCATCACTACAGTACAAGCGCCGCATTCACCTTTGCCACACCCCTCCTTCGTGCCGACCAGATCGAGGTCTTCGCGCAATATATCCAGCAACCTTCGCTTCGGCGACACGCTTAATTCTACTTCTTTGCCGTTTACAAAAAATCTAATCTGCATTTTTTATTTCCCAAATTCTTTTTTGTATGATTCATCTTGCCCTAAGCCCAATGCCCAATGCATGAAGCAATTCAGGTAAAACAGGCAGCCGATTGAACTCCCTTCCAAAAATCATCCACAATGCCGATACTACGGCGGGCGCCGCTCCTACGAACGGCAGCTCGCCCAGTCCCTTGGCGCCAAACGGCCCGAACGGATAAGGATTTTCCAGAATCCTGACATGAAACTCTGGCGCCTCCATCACGGTCGGAACGATATAATCGGTGAATCCCGACACATCGAACTGGCCATCTTTCAACTCGACCTTTTCATAAAGCGCCCAGCCGATCCCCTGCAACGAGCCACCCTGAATTTGCGCTACGGCCTGATCATAATTGATCGCCTTGCCGATCTCATGGCTGGTGTAATAGCGTGTCACCTTGATCTCAAGCGTCACGGGATCGACTTCGATCTCAGCGACCGCCGCCGCCCAGGAAAAACAGGGATAGGCATCCCCTTTCCATTTTGTATCATCAAATTTGATGAACGCCGGATGGCAATACTGCTTTTCGATGACAATATCGTGATACCGTCTGGCCACGCTTTCAAATGGAAGAATTTTTTCGCCCGTCCAAAAATAGCCCTGACGATATTCAAAATCGTCACCATATTCATCTCTCAATCGGCAGGATAATTGAGCAATCATTTCTTGGGCCGCATCAATCAATAGGCTGCCAATCACCATGGTGGATCGGGACGCGACCGTTGGACCAGAATTGGGGACGATATCGGTATTCACCTCGGATAGCAGCACTCTATCCCGCTCAATTCCCAACGCCTCTGCCAATATTTTTTTGAAGACCGTCTGTTCGCCCTGCCCCATTTCGGTTTGAGCGGAATAAATGATCGGCTGGCCAGCGGCATTCAATTCAATCCGAATTTTGCCCTGAATTTTGTTTTCGCCCGTGCCAGTAAACCCGGCACCATGCAGAAAAGCACTGATGCCGATCCCTTTCAGGACATCATTCTGGTCCTGTTTCGGAAATCGGCCCTGGCGCAATCTGGTTAAAATCGGCTGATTCCAGGCGATGTATTGTTCTCGCTTTCGCTCGTAATCGCTCTGCGCCAAAACATCTTCGAACGTCTCTCTGGCCGAGACGCTGTATTTCAGCACCTGTCCAGTGGCCGTGGTCTGGCCTGGTTCGATCAAATTGATCTGCCGAACCTGTCGGGGAGACAATTTGAGCGTTAGCGCCATTTTTTCCATTAGCATTTCGATGCCGAATACCGCCTGTGGGCCGCCGAAGCCTCGAAACGCGCCGCTGGGCACAGTGTTGGTCGCTACGGCTTTGGCGTGAATTCGGACATGGGGTACGAAATAACAGCCCGTTGCCGTCAGCGCCGCACGAGATAATACCACAGGGGAGAGCGTGCTATAGGCTCCGCCATCGAGATAGAGCGTCAAATCCAGGCCTAGCAAACGGCCATCTCGAGTGACATACGCCTGACTTTTTATATAGGACGGATGCCGCTTGGTCGTGTATCTCACATCCTCCTCCCGATCGAAGATCATGGCCACCGGATGCCCGCACTTGGCGGCTAATAGCGCCACATGGCCAGCTATCAGCGATGGGTAATCCTCCTTGCCGCCAAACGCTCCGCCCGTGGCTGACTGGACGACGGTCACCGCCATTTTCCCGTCGAACATCTTATCCAGCGCCCCTTTGATGTAATAGGGACATTGCATCGACCCTCGCACCTCGACCCCATTCTGCTTTGGAATGGCGATCAGTCCCTGCGGCTCCAGGTAAAGATGCTCTTGAAAACCAGTGCGCGTCTCGATTTCAACCGTCGCGGCAGCCGCCGCTTTCGCCGCCTCAAGATCGCCCTTTTCAATCAAAATCTCTTTGAAAACATTTTTCTCACCGTAAATATGAACGCCACTGGTTTCGGACGCAAGGAGATCGAAGACCGCGGGCAGCGGCTCGTATTCGATGCGAACATGCTGAATGGCCTGTTGCAACAATTCCTTATTGGGAGCAGCGATGATCACAATCGGTTCGCCGATGTAATTCACCACACCGTCCGCCAGGAACGGCATGTCGGTCTCGATCATGGCCACATAATTATTAGGCACGTCCTTCGCTGTCACCACAGCTACCGATTGCCAATCAAACGCTGGATCGAACTTAATGGCCAAAATTTTCGCCCGAGCGTGGGCACTGCGAACCGTGCCGGCGTACCACAAATCTGGGATTTTTTCATCGGCAATATAATGGGTTTCACCACGAACTTTTTCTGCAGCATCGACACGAAGGTCTTTGGGATTGAGATCCATATCTATCCTTTCAGAAGGAAATTCCAAAATATGCTCTCCATTCTTCTGCTGATTTTATAGCAGGATTCTCATTCCATCCTTTTAAAGCGGCCACATCCTTCAGCCCATTTCCAGTCAGCATGATCAAAACTTTATTTTTATCCAATAGCTTCTCTTTGAATTTCAAATATCCCGCCCAACTGGCGGCAGCAGCTGGCTCGACCAGCAATCCCATCTGCTGCGCCAATATTTTTTGAGCCGCTAAAATTTCCCGATCCGAAACGACCAGCGCCTCTCCCCCACTGGATTTCACAGCCTCAGCCGCCAGATATAAATTTCTCGGAGCGCCAGCGCTGATGCTGTCAGCAATCGTAGTAGGTGTTTTATATTCAAAATGCCCTGTCTTTAAATAACGGAGTAATGCATCACTCCCTTCAGCCTGAATCGCGATCAATTTCGGCAAGCACTCGATCCAGCCCAATTGCTGCAACTCCCATAGCCCTTTGTAAATTCCCGCCATCACCACGCCATCGCCTACGGGCACAAAAATATAATCGGGCAAATTCCCTTTCATTGCCATGAATAAATCATACGCCGCGGATTTCTTGCCTTCGATGGTCAGGGGATTGTACGCTGTATTTCGATTGTACCAATTTTTTGTCTTTGAAATTTCGACGCACAAATCAAACGCCTGATCGTAATTGCCGTCAACTAAATAGACCATAGCGCCAAAGGATTGGATCTGGATCAGCTTTTCTTCAGGTATACCCGCAGGCACAAAAATATGCGCACGCAATCCCAAGCGAGCACAAATTCCCGCCAGCGATGACGCCGCATTGCCCGTCGAAGCAACGGCAATATCGCGGATGCCGAACTGCAATGCTTTCAGCGCCACCAGGCTCGAAGCCCGATCCTTGAACGACAGGGTCGGATTGCGTGTGTCATCGAAAAAAGCAATTTTTCGAGACTCGAATTCGTATTCCAGCACAAGATGATGGCTTAAGGCCAGCCGCTCAAGCGATGCAGAGGGGATTTTATCAAAAAATAGGTGATCTCCCCGAGAGCAATAATTCAAAGGCCATAGTTCAGGATAAAGCCAATACTGCCCCGCTGGTTGGGCGAAAAATTTCCGTTTATCGAGCTGCTTGCTCAAACTGGAATAATCATATTGGACCAACAGCACGCCCTGCAACGGCTGATTGGGCGCCGCACTCCCGCAATGGGGACAGAGATAGTGAAAATGTGGCTCGATGGCTTCGATCGAAAACTCTCTCTGGCAATCGAAGCACTGATAGGAATAACGATCCATAGTTTCTATTTTTTCTAATTGAAACTTGTAGCACAGGATGGCATCCTGTTGATAATATTTGTAGGACAGGATGGTATCCTGTCCCACAAGTTTGTAGCACAGCATGACATCCTGTCCTACAGAATGAGCGCCAGCAATGCTTTCTCCACATGCAACCGATTTTCGGCCTCCTGATACACCACCGAATGAGGACCATCGATCACCCCCGGGGTTACTTCTTTGCCTCGATCGGCTGGCAACGGATGCATGTACAGAGAATGTTTTTTGGTCAAATCCATTCGTCTCTCATCACAAACCCAATCGGGATACTTATCGATCAAGGCGATGCCCTCTTTTTCATCCTGCGTGTGTACCAGCGGACCCCAGGACTTGGGAATCACCACATCGGCATCGTGAAACGCCTCGTCCATCTCATGCGTGATCTCAAATTTCACCCCGGCTTCCTCGGCATTTTTCCGAGCCTGTTCCACAATATGCGGCATCAATTTGAACTCTGGCGGGTGGGCCAGCGTGACATCGATGCCGAAACGGGGCATCATCAAAATCAAGCTCTGCGGGACAGAAACGGGGCGCATATAATTTGGCGCATAGGTCCAGCTCACGCCCAATTTCAAGCCTCGGGTATTTTCTCCGAAATGTTCCATAATCGTGAAATAATCCGCCAGAATCTGGGCGGGATGGTAGACATCGCATTGCATGTTCACGATCGGCACCGAGCTGTGCTGCCGCAGCTCCTCCAGATAGCGATTGCCCTCGCCATATTTGCAATAGCGCACTGCAATCCCCTGCAAATAGCCCGACAGCACTTTGGCTGTATCTTTCGCGCCTTCACCGTGAGATATCTGCATGGTCTGTGGCGCAAAATAAATAGCATGACCGCCCAATTGCGTCATAGCCGCTTCAAACGAAGTTCGAGTTCGGGTGGAAGCATCGAAGAAGATCATTCCCAGCGTCTTGCCTTCCAGCAAGCGATTGAATCTTCCTGCTGCAAATTCTAATTTTAACTGCTTCGCCATTTCCAACAACGTCTTCAATTCCTGAACCGACCAATCCTGGGTGGTGATAAAATGTTTGCCTTTTAGTTTGGTTTGCATAGAAATCTCCTACATTAACATCAATCAAACTAAATAAAAGAGTTCTTTCGCTGTGGATGGCTGGAGTATTGATATTGGCTGATTCGCTAAAATATCCCACAAATTCAACACTCCCTCAACTTCCTCATTTCCCTGTTCCAATTTTCTCCTGACACAGCTCCCACGGCAGCAGCGCATACACCTGGGTGGCTTTCCACAGATCTTCCAGCACCAGTTCTTCTCTGGAGGAATGCGACAGCTCCTCTTTGCCTGGCGCAAAGCCGATGGTCGGAATATCGAAGTGACCAGCCGTGGCCACGCCATTGGTGGAGAAGCTCCAGACGCCTGTGGCCACAGGCTTGCCCAGCACCCGTTCGGCGGTTTTTAAGGCCGCCTGGGTGAGCGGATGATCTTCTGCTAACAGCCAGGTGGGAAAATAGGCCTCCTGCTGGAATTTTGTCCCCTTCCAACTGACGCCTTCATATACGGGCACTTTGATCTCCGCCGCCAGGCGGTATTGCTGGATCATCCCCCGCAGCTCGTTGATCACGCTGTTGCGATTGTCATCGATGGTCAGGCGCCGATCGATATGGATTTCGCAATAATCGGGCACGGAACAGAGCGAGGGCGCCCGAGAGCTGATCTGACTCACCAGGATCGAACCCTTTCCCAGCGGCGCCACGGCGGGATACTGGCGGTTCAACTTTTCGATCTGCTGGACAATGGGCATCATCCTGTAAATGGCATTATCGCCCTGGTCGCAATGCGCCCCATGAGCCGATTTGCCCGTCACGCTGATCTTCAGTTCCATGCGACCCCGCTGGCCCCGATTCACCTTTAAATCCGTCGGCTCGCCAAGCAGCACATAATCGGGCTTGATCCCCTCTTTTTCGATCAGATGATAGAGCGGATAGCCATCCACATCCTCTTCCAGCACTGAGCCAACAACGTACAGCGTAAACGGCAGTTCCTTCCCTTTATGTCTCATTTGCAACGCCTTGCCAGCCAACAGGAAGCCCGCCATAGCAGGCTTCTCATCCACGGCGCCCCGTCCGTAAATCTTGCCATTCACGATTCGCCCTTCCAATGGCGGATAGGGCCAGTCCTCCGATTCCGTCACTTTGACCGTGTCGATATGCGCATCGTATAAAATTTTGGTTTTGCCCGAACCGATTCGGCCCACGGCATTTCCCAGGCCATCGATAAAAACCTCATCGAAATCGAACTCCCGCATCTTAGCCACTATGAATTCCACGATCTCCTGCTCCTCACCGCTGTAACTGCGGATCTGGATCAATCGCTGCAACAAGCCATACAATTCCTCTCGCCAATCGGGAAGACCAGCCATCTCTTTCAACGCTACTTCATTACTCATACTCACTTTTCCCCTATGTTTTATTCGACAGGATGAACAGAATCATACAGGATAAAAAATCATTTTCTTTATCCTTTTCATTTTATCAAAATGATCAATGATCTTATCACACTGCTGTCCCAAATAAATTTATTTTTAAGTTTGCTATTTGTAAAATATGCCGTTGAAAGCAAATTTATTCGTTGTTCAAAATTAGGTTCTATTTTTACCTGTCCGCCAGTTGGCTGATTATATGTTGCTGTCTCAAATGCTCGAGAAAAAAATGCGGTTTTGGACAAAAACGTTCTTCAATAAAGCAATAAGGTTTACGCTATCATGGAATTTTATATGCTACTAAAGTTTTCATCAGCCTGACATACAAGACCAATTCAGAAAATCTGATTAACCTTAGTAACTAACCGAATGCACTAACAATTTAACCTCATTAGCTTATTATTACATGTTGCTCTCCAAAATGCCAAACGGGAAATCCTATTTTGGACAAGAGTGATCGTATCAATATTGCCTAATAAAGTTAAACCAGGCTTTGTCATTCCGAGCGAAGCGCAGCGGAGCGATGAATCTACATATTTTCGTATTAGCTGGTTTGATAAACAGATTTCACTACGCCTGCTGGCGGATCAAAATGACATCGTGTTGCCCATATATTTTGATACTCTAACAAAGCAGAGTTAGAATGATTTTAAAAGTATTGAAAGGATAAGACAAGAAAAAGTATCGAACAGCCTATCCTGTTCATCCTATTGATCCTGTTCATCCTGTCGATCCTGTTCATCCTATTGATCCTGTTCATCCTGTCGATCCTGTTCATCCTGTCGATCCTGTTCATCCTGTTCATCCTGTCGATCCTGTTCATCCTGTCGATCCTGTTCATCCTGTTC